>Ga0099824_1006399_pt1 | contig 16188 bp, 8 predicted proteins | sample SiratrowhiteBW_FD_76837 | JGI IMG/M metagenome (GOLD analysis project Ga0099824, IMG submission 76837) | Root nodule microbial communities of legume samples collected from California, USA - Siratro white BW | ecosystem: Host-associated > Plants > Roots > Nodule | place: USA: California...
AGGGAGAGTGCCAATGACCTTGCAGTAGTTGGTATTGAGTTCCGTTAATTATAATATGCCCTGCATTCTCAGTCCAGTTTACCTATATTTTACAAACAAACAAAATGAAAGCCTTGCTAATTAATCAAATATAAATAATGGTTATGGTAAGTATACTTTTAAGCTTTTGTTTTAACTGGATAAGGTATACATAATACACGATTTAGACATGACACTGTATATTAAGGATGATGTGTAAGTCTGATAACAGATAATTCGATACCTCCATCAATTTTATTAAAATAGACTTTAAAACTATATTAAAAAATAATTATAAATTTATCTTAATTTTATAAAATCAATTTATAAGATAAAATTTATATTTAATTATAAACTATTAAAAATCTTATTTATAATTGATATAAAAATTTTAACAAATATTTTAAAGAAAATATTAGGATATTCAACATCAATGAATCTTGAATATCTATATAAGAAAGTTAAAACAGTTTGAGAGATTTAGTTGGTTCGCTTACCATGATGTCATGTTGGGAACTGATAAGAGTGGCTCTGGCAGGTTGATAGTTCCTTTGAATCCCAGAAGTGTAGATCATATCTGCCCTGAGTATGTGGAGGTCAATGGGAGATTGTCTGGTTCCATCTCTACACAGTGGCCACGTATTTCCCCAGTTAGGGGGCCCATTTGGGCTTGAAGGATCATAGTTAAACTCCTCTGCATTTGTCAAAATAACATATTTCAACTCTATTTTCTAACAAATCAATCAAACACATGTTTAAAATGTTTAACATATTTCTCACCAGACGTTGCTGGGTGGAAGAGTAAAACAACGACAATGAATAAACTTTGGATAGCCATGGCACGATCCATTTTGCGTAACTGTATGGAGTGAGGTGTGAATATTGGGTCGAGTACTTACATGTCCTTTTATAGGTTAACTCTCGTGGAAAATCTTTTGACTGTTAAAAAAAAAAAAAAACACTCTTGAAAAATCTAATTAAGTGAAAACATGGATATGATCATATTGTCTTTAGTTGACTTCTAAAACTTAGACACCCTTCTCCAATTGAGTTTTAATTTTAATTATAGTACTTATTTCAATTGAATACGAATAGATAATCACGACTTAGATAATTTATATATTGATATTACATATAAATTTTTTAGTAGTAATTACTTACGAATTTTAATACAAATTGAATTCGTAGATAAATACAAAGTAATTTTTAAATTATTATTATGATTATTATGTTATTATTTCATATATATATTAGTTTGCATCAACATTAATTTTGTCATCATATATTTATTATTATTATTATGATTATTATTATTATCAATATTATATAATCTTAATAATATTAAAATAATAATAATAATAATAGTAATAATAAATATAATATAAAAAATAATATTAATATGATTATTGTTAATAACATTAATATTAATATTAAAAATAATAAATTTATTAATAATATTATTAATTACATAAGTTAATAATGATAATATTATTATTATTAATGAAAATATTAATAATAATATTGATTATAAAATCAAAAGTAATATTAATAACAATAGTAATAATATTAAGTGTAGTAATAATAATAAAACTAATAAAAATAATATTACATATAATATTAAAAATATTATTAATTATATAAGTTAATAATAATATCATTATTATTAATTTTAATAATATTACTAATATTTATTAATAATAATAATATTATTAATATTAGTAATAATAACATCCTTTTTTTTCTAAAATATGTTAGATCATGCAATTATGTATGACTACTCAAGTCTCAAATGTTTATTTGGTTTTTTTTTTGGAGGTTATGCCCGGGTTAGTCGAGTGACATGTGAGCGTTTGAGTTGGAGACAGGCGGAATCAATTTGGTCGCTTAGGTAACAAGAGGCTTGAGCAAAAAAGATGTTGGTTAATTCTCTCTTCTTTGAGTATATGTCGCGTTCAAGCAATGAAAGGTTTCTCGAGCAATAAGTCTTGCTCTCTTGAGGGAGCAATTTTGATTAAACCTAATGAACTTTGCTTGTATATATTTTATGATGATATATAATGTTGTATATGAATATGATAATGTGGTCTAGTATGATTGTATACATGGATATATTATGACTCTTTATTAGTGTGCAGTGGAAGATACCTAAGATAGTATTATGATCTCAAAGATCAAGGATGGTAACATTAAACATGAAATTTACTATTATAATAAAAAAGTTTTGTCATGATATAATTTATTCAAATCTTTCATTATACTTGTTTTGCAACCTTAATCTATATTTGTGATCAAAATCCAATCCTGGGACCTATAAAATATACAAGAAATATCATTTTACAAAATAATATGTCAAAATCTTACAAGCATTGAGATGTACTCCTACCTTATGATTAAGACATTCTTGTGGACAAAGAACTCAATCAGAGTATGAAAATTTTACCTTAGAAATTTTATTTACCATCCATGTTTAGGCCCTAACTTGAGCTAAGTAAAACACCTCATTAGCATCAATCACACAGTTTCTGAACATAATATTATTTATATGTAGCCAAATAGACTAAAATATGACAACCCACATACACTTTCATATTTTATTTGTTTAACTACTTAAGCCTACAAAATAAAATTGGAAAAAAATGCTTTCTAGCATTATTATGCAGTGGAGTAACTATGTCAACCCAATTATTACACCTCACTCAACTTTTTCCAGCAAAACCACATCAAGACATAGGTGTTGTACTGATTCAGGCACTACCTCACACAAGACACAATTTTGACTCAAAACATACTCCTCTCTCCTAATTAATTTATCTCACACGGATATCCTATTTAACAACACTGTCCATGCATAGCGTAAGAGGAAGGTACAACTTTAATATTCCACAGTTGACAATATAAGTATATGTCTACACCAGCTCTTGAATCCAAAATTTTATGGTGTCCTAATTTTACTGTATATATACTTGAGTATCCTTATCCTTGCACACCCATTTATCTTCATTTTCTACTACAAACACTCTCCTATATTTTCAAGAAACTCCTCCACAAGGGATTTTTCCTATTCAAACCACTTTCTTCCTCAGGCCAAATCCCGCTCTCATTCCATTCCTTCCAAATAGTCATATATTTCAATTTTACCTCCTTAACAAGAGAATTTGTGTAGATTCTAGGGATTTTTTTTTCAAAAGTGGGATCTTTCCCAACCAACAGTCCTATGAGAAAACAAGATATTACTACTTTGTCCCTTTCTCACACTTTTTTTTCAAATCTTTCCACCAATTTGATTCGTACCTGATGTCAACTTCCTTGTCTAAACTTCAGCAAAATCCATATCTTAGATTCTAAAACAACCTTCTATAAACCTTTTTCGTTTGAATCAAGCCTCACATTTTAAAATCTTTAACACCTAGACCCCCTCTTCCTTAGTTTTACACCCATTTTTCCAACTCATCTATGCAATTTTTCTACTACTATAACCCCAGTCCCATAAGAATTTCCTTTAAATTATTTTAATTTCCTTCTTTAATCAAAATTCTTTTAATTTCCTTCTTTAACCTTTGTAGGCATCCTAAAAATAGATATAAAAAATAGAGACAATGCTAAATAACAAACTTCACCAAAGTAACTCTCCCAACGAAAGTCAATTTTTTCCAGTCCACTTATTCAATCTCTTTTTAATCTTTTGAATCATAATATTTCAAAAGTGACTTTTACTACTATTCTTCTTCCCGCTGGGAAACATGAATAAAATTCATTTTACTAAAATTCATTTTAGCTAAACATCTATGGAACACACTTTGATCCACTCCCCGTTCCAGATTTATGAAAATTAAGTTTCAAACCTTATAGGCTAATTAAAATATATATGTTAATGGTTAAAACAAAAACACTCAGCATTACATCATTAAAACAAGTTAGGAATACTATTTCTTTTACCAATTTTACAAGTAAATTGCTGAGAAAATACTCTTTAATAAACATTTTGTAAGTTAATAGCTAAATAAATAGACATTTTTTAGAACTTTTGTTCTCGTAAGAGACCGGTTGACTCTAGCAACATGATACGATCTGTATCTAAAATCAAAAAGAAATACTAACAAATAGTATGTGTGCAATATTGTTCATATATGTTCTTTAAAATAAATCAGTTTCTATAACAGCAACTAAGGAATAACGAAAAGTATTATAGCAATCAATATTTACTCCTACTTCTGACTATCTGATATCACCTAGAAAGGAGAATCAACAATAAGCAATGATGCTGGAAGAAATTAGAATAGCAAATGAGGAGAGAAGAATTATTCACATTCCACACACTGTCTTTTCTCCTGCCCTTCAGCATATATAATTCTCTAGCCACTTGGGTCGTTGGCCCATTCTAGTGGTCCTCTTCCATGGTCTATGATTTTTATTTTTGGGCCCCATTATTATTATTATTATTATTATTTGTATCAATACATCCTCCATTGAAATTGACCTTGTCCTCAAGGTCAAAGTGATGATAAAGTCGTTGAATTTCATGCTCCCCTTCCTATGTAGCTTCTTCCTCAGGCAATTCTTTCCACTGAATCAGTACCTCTGACAACCAAGCACCATTTCTTTTAATCTTGCATCTGTACAATATAATTGATGATTGAAGTATCAGTCCTTTGTCATCATTGAGTAAAGTAACAGGGATAAAAGGTTTGGCAAAATTAGGAATTGCCAACACAGGTGCGTGAGTAAGTGTTGTCTTGAGTGAATCAAATGCTGTTGAGATTTTGTAGACCAATGGAAATCATCTTTCTTTAGCAAATCAGTGAGAGGGGCAACCAACATGACAAAGTTCCTGATAAAACTGCGATAGTAACTTGTTAATCACAAAAAAGCTCACAGTTGCTTAATTGAAGTTGGTACAACACATTGCTTAATTGCTTGTATCTTAGTTTCATCAACCTTGACTCCATCCCCGTAATACAACATATTCCAAATAATCAATTTGGGTTTGGCCAAAAGAGCATTTGGAGAGTTTGGCAAATAAGGAATGTCTTTGCATCGTGCTTAAGACCAAAGAAAGGTGTTGTATATGTGTATTCCATGTTGTACTATAGATTAAAATGTCATCAAAGAAAACAAAGACAAATTTGCATAAATATTTTGCAAAAACTGAATTCATTAGGGCTTGAAAAGTGGCAAGTGCATTACTCAAGCCAAATGACATTACTAGCCATTCATACAACCCTTGGTGAGTGCCAAAAGTTGTCTTGTAGCGATCCTCCGGAGAAATAAGAATTTGATGATACCTAGAATGTAAATCCATTTTTGAGAAATATTGTGCTCCAAATAATTCATCAAGTAATTCATCCACTGTGGGCATAGGAAAAGAATCCTTAATAGTGACTGCATTAAGGGCCCTATAATCGGTACAAAAATGTCATGTTTCATCTTTCTTTTTGACAAGTAGCACGGGTGAGGAGAACGGACTTGAACTAGGTTGTATGATACCCTCCGATATCATTTCAGCAATAATTTGTTCAATCTCAGTTTTTGGACTATGAGGATAGCGACAAGGTCGAACTTTCACAGGAGCGCTGCCAGGAATCAATGGGATGGTATGGTAATGAGCCCGTATTGGTGGTAACCCATGAGGCTTCTCAAAAACATTTTTGTATTATTGTATAATCATAGCCAATTCAGGCTCCATGGATGTCGACAATTCCAACCAATGGTGGGCTGACACTTCAGGTGTTTTAATTTAAATGACATATAATTCTGTTATTGAGTCTGTGGCTTGTAAGCTGTGAAGCTCGGACTCGGCTCATCGTCCCCGCTTCCACGCTTCGGAAGCACCTCAGATGCGGACACGCCACGGAGGTGTACGACACCGCGTCGGACACCTAAATTTTTTCGAATACGGTCAACTGTTTTGACACGGAAAGAAGACACGGCCTACGGTGGTGGGATGGAAAAGCAGAGAAGACTAAAACGCACAGTGAAAAATGCATTTTTAAAGAGATAACCGAAAAGAAAGTAAAAGAAAGACGAAAGCCAGCTGAATACGAAGGAAGAACTTGAAAAGAAAAAAGCCAAAAAGAAATGAGAGGCTGAAGAAGAAAGAAAATGGAGCGGCAGCTGAAGAAGGAAGAAAGAAGAAGGGGAGGTGGCGAAAGAAGAAAGAAGAAAAAGGCGCAATAACCCTAATTTTTCAAATTTTTTAATTATTTTAATTTATAATTAAATAGTATAATATTATAATATTAAATAATATTAAAAATTATATTAAAAATATATTATTAATTATATTAAAAATATATTAAATTATATTAAAAGTATAATATTAATTATGTGAAAAAGATATTACTAATTATATTATTTATATATATATATATATATCGCTTTGTCCCTGTATCTTATAGTTTTCATTTTAGCCGTATCCGCGTATCCGTGTCCGTGTAGTACCCGTATCCGTGTCTGTGTCGTACCCGTATTCGTGTCCGTGTCGTACCCGTATTCGTGTCCGTATCTGGGCTTCATAGCTTGTAAGCGGGTGAGTTGATGGAACTGAGCTAGGTTAGGCAGATTTGAGATTTCTCCATGTAAAGTGATAAGTTTCCCATTGATGTAAAAAGTGAGGAAGCATTCTTTATAATTCACTAAATGAGTATCCAAAGTTGTCAACCATTGACTTCCAAGAACCAATTCAGCTGCAGCGATAGGTAGAACATAGGCTGAAATATACAAAGAATGCCTCTGGATTTGGACTGAGATATTTTGGACTTCACCTTCACATTCCAATTGCTCTCCATTGCCCACTAACACTTTTAATTGTGGGGTCTGATAGATGGGTAGGTGTAGAAATTTAGCCACTTTAGGATGGATGAGATTATCAGAACTCCCTTCATCAATAAGGATTTGAATCTTATGGCCTTGGATAAATCCTGTGAATCAATAAGGATTTGAATACTTTTCATGGCATTGTATGATAAATGAGGTGTCTGATCAAATTCCTCAGACTGATTTTGGACGATCTGTTGTTCTGTACATTTGGGTATGGTTCTGGAGGTATTTCATCCTCACATTAGAGTAAGAAATAATGTTTATTAGCACACCGATGAGTAGGGGAATACTTCTCATCACAAGTAAAACAAATCCTCTTTTCTCTACAGAATTGAATGTCAGCTGGGGTTAAACGCTTCAAGTTGTTGGGTTTTGGAGGTGTGGGAAGTAATGGTGGTGGGTTTGTGTTTATAGGTGGATTTGTGTTTGTTGTTAATGAAAGTTTAGAATTATTTTGTGTAAGTGATTTGGCTAGAAAATAGGGAAATTTGTGTTTAGGAGCTAGGGATGATGGGTGAAATTTTTCCTCAAGGAGTTTAGCAAATGACACAGCCTGGAGTAATGAGTGAGGGGCTTGGGATATCACTTCACACTTTAATTTAGGTATTAATCTACCAATAAAATAATCAAGCAATACAGAATCATCTAACCCATATGATTGATTAGCTAACTCAATGAAGGAAGCATAATAGTCTGCCACTGTGAAGGATTGCTTTAGCTTGAACAAATCTGAACGGGGATTATCAAATTGAGATGGGCCAAACTGGATTTGAATGGCAGTGGACAATGATAGCCAAGTAGGTACTTGGTGTGCTTTTTCTAGTAGTTGAAACCATGGTAAGACTTTTTCTTCAAAATGAATAGAAGCAATGACCACTTTCTGCTTATCAGGAGTGTTGTATAATGTGAAAAAATTTTCAGCCTTGTACAATCAAGTCATTGCATCATCACCAGTGAACCGTGGAAAATCCAGCTTTATAGAGCGAGGATGAGAAACAATTGAAGTGGAAGGTTGTACTGGAGAGTTGTTCTGTGATTTTAGGAATAGCTGATGCAACTCCTGCAAATGCTAATCAATCTTCTCAAATCGTTGATCCATTTGCATAAATCGATCATAATGTAAATCCAGAGTCTCTAAAATGTGTTTCAGTTCTCCTTGTATCTCTTTCATTCTTGTGTTATCAGCTATAAGTAACTCGATGAAAGCACCAATTATACGATCTGTATCTAAAATCAAAAGGAAATACTAACAAATAATATGTTCGCCTATGATGAAATTGTCATATACTACACATACACTTATTTGTGTAAAGTGGTTATTCGAAATTACATAATAGATACCGACCGAGAAACTCATCTCGTTAGGCCAGTCATATACTCCAACTTTATATTCTAATTTTTTAATAGAATGAATTTCTTTAATTCTACTTAAAATTACAGTATACGAATGACATCTATTGATATGATTCTAAATAATACAAAAATGAAAATCCAAAGATTATAGACAATGCAGAAAACTGTTAAATGTTGAAATATGTTTTAATTTCTCAAATTTATATAATTATTTTTAGATTTTTTTTAAAATAAAGAGTGGGTAAAAACTAGTTCTTAAAAAAATATTATTTTTAATATTGAAAGTGAATACATAGAAATTAATCCTTTCAAAAATATAATTATTTTTTAATCCTTTAAAAAATTAACTTTCTGATAAGACGATTTTAGTCCAAAGTGTGACTGGAAAAAGTCCCTCCGTGTCATCTTGGTGATAGTGCGGTTGCTTATGGAATATTTGTTAAGTCTACATTTTATGTTATTATATATCAAATAAAATAAAAAAATATTGGTTATCTTTTGAACTGTTGGCAAAGGGTTTACCTTGTTATGAGCAAATGTTCAGAGATTTGGTCCACAAAACATTAAAAAAGGTGAGAGAAGGAATTAGGAAAGTCCATGGACATTGTACAAAAGATTTTATTAGAAAACTATTCCTTTCAATTATGTACAAAGTGAAAACTGTGTATTGAAAGTTGTTAAAGTAGAACAGCATAAATATTTAAAATGAGTAATATGGTCAATTGCTGAATCTGCAAGGCATTGTTAATATTGGGAGACAGTGACAACAACTTTTTCTTGAGGGTAGTGATTAAGTGAGCCCAAGCTAGTTAGCATGAAATGGTAAGGGTGATTTTAGGGAAGACATTGATGAGGAGTAATTAGGGAACTAATACTAAACTATGCGTATTTACAGGGAAATATCTTTTGAATATGAGTGATAAAAGAATTCCAATTTGGCAACCAATTAGTATGCTGGTATTAACTACAATTGGATTCATTCAACCAAATCTTATTATTTGAGGAGTTTCTAGACATAAGGACTGCTTTATTCTCACAATTACAGTGATGAATTATTGAATGTGGGTTAAATAATTCTCACATTATAGTTATGAATTATTGAATGTGGGTTAAACTTTATCAATCGTGGTCAACTTTCTTTTGTTATTATTATTATTATTATTATTATTATTTATTTACTTTATTTTTATTTATATTTAATTTTCACGTTTCATTCTGGTCATCATCTTTACATGTAAAGAGATTTTTCAAGTTTGTTTTTAATATGAGTTCCACAACTTCAATTTTGACATTGAACATATTTCTCTTATTGTTTTAGCACTTGGAGTCATGTATATAAAGTTTTCTTACTCTTTTGAGTTCTTTTTATCTGTTAATATTGTTAGTTGGATTTTTTTTTTCACTTGTATCGGTTTAAATCAAAATTATTTAGTTTTTTTTTTCTCTTATTTTAATGGTGTCTCAGTTGATAAATCCTTACTCGTATGATCCAAACAGAACATTTAGATTTTCAATTTCTTAATTACATAATTTATTAGTACTTTTCTGGTAAACAAATAAAATTTCATGCTTGAAAATGATAGAAGAATGTAAATAGAATGAATTTTCCCATTTATTCAGTGGCCATATAGGTATCTCTACGTCTGCAAGTATTGAGAATCATAAGAACTAGTCTTATAAATTTATCTTTTGTTAAATTTTCAATTTATTCATAGCGTTGTTTGCAAAATTTATAAAAGTTATTTTTAACTATATTTTTACTGTTAACCTATGAGTTTTGCAAGATGGGTTTAATCGGTTAAGGTTGAAGTCTATTTAAGATGCGAACTATATATACAGACTTTTTCGAATAGGAGTATACATAGTAGGTTATGATATAAATTACATTTAAATTATAGGATTTAATATATTTTTAATTCCTATTTTTTAAAATTATACTTTTAGTGTTTTAAATAAAACATTGATCAATGTTACTCTTTGATTTTTTTTTTTTCATTATAGTTGTAAGGGTATGTTAGTACGTTTAAAAAAGTTTCTATAATATATTGAAAATGCTAATTAAATTTAGTATATGTTTATTATCAAAATAAATTAATAGTTTATATCAGGTAGTGTATTCAATTTTTGTTTTAGATATGACAAAAAGAGTGAAAATAGTGAATTTGAGTTAATATAATGTTAATACTAGACTTTCGGCTTTTAGTTAGTTTTGAACTCGAAATAGTTTCATCTCATTAGAGGGCAGTGAACTTAGTAAATGTGGGGGGAGTACGGATAAAAATTGATGAAATTTTTGTTTGGATAAAAAATATGTAACATTTTCTTCACTTTTCCTTTCTTCCTTCCTCATCAACTCTCCTTATGAGTCTATTAAGAGCATATTATATATTCTTTCCTTCTTTTCCATCAACTTTTCTTCCTGATTTCTATAAGATCACACTATATATTCTTCTTCTTTCTATTAAAATTGTCACTTATAATCTTGTTTAAGGATTTCGTAAAATGTTAATCTTATGATTTTGTTTTAGATAAGTTATCCTCCCTTTGTTTTTATTTTCATTTTCCCCCATTCTTTATTTAAGAGACACTTAATCTTAAGGTTTGAACTTATAGAAAAATTAGACTCTTTAACAAATTTTTAGTATTGATGACTATGTTTAACTTTATGAAGTGATCTAAAAGTTACTTTTATGTTCTTGACTCATTCTCTCTTAAATTATAGTTTTCTTATAGAGTAAAAACTTAAAATAAGAATATTAAATTTATTATAGATTTTAATTTGTTTTTACGTAATAACTTGTGTCAACCTTGATATTTTGACTTCACATGTAATAGTTGAAGAAGTTATATTGTGATTAATTAATCGAATAAGAAGAACTATAATATATTTTTTCTGAAAGAGATTTAATATGTGTTCATGAAAACACTTAGTAAGGATCAGTTAGGTGTGGGATCGACTTCTTTTTTCTTGACGGATTCCTTCATATACTCTTTTCTACTTCGCTCTGGATCTTTCCGTTCATTCTACGCTTCGCTATTCTCGACTTTCAGTACTATTCCTGCTTTTGGTACTTGGTTTGGGATAAGACCTACGATGACACTCTGACGCTCAAGTTATAATATTTCTAAGAAAAGAAATGTAGAGTGACAATAACCTTACCTTTGTATGTTTTTTTTCTATTTATAAGTTTGTTATTGGATTATGCTACTGTTCATCTGAGCATGTTATTTTGTTCAAGTCCAATACAATACAGTCATTGTGTTTCCTTCTTTATTATTATATCTGTATATTATCAATTATCATTTACCCTTTCTTATGACTGGATCTGGAGTTTTACCTCTATACTCGTAATGAACACAACCTATGAACACAACCTATGTCAGAAAATCACTTCGTGGTATAAGATTTTATTGTCTTGATCCTAAGTGAGATATAATATGTATTTATTAAACTTTATATTTGAATATTATCCAATGTCATAATTATAACAATGTGAAATTATGAACATGTGTTTGGAGGTGATTATTTTAATATTTCATTGCAAACAAAGATACTAATTTAGTTTAGTTTAGTGTATGATAAATTGTTTGGAAAATGATTGTATAGTTATTAGTAATGTACTTATGTTTGGAAAATGATTGGGTGAGATATATTATATAATATTTTGGGAGGTGATTACTTAGGTAGTAATTTGGCTTGATTTGACTATAGTATAAATATTTAATCATAAATCTATTAAGGAATCAAAATACTAAATTTTATTAATGATTTAAATAGTATAAATAATAATATGAAAATTTGATAGATGATCTTATACATTATTTATTGCAGAATGAGTATAAGAAATCATCTTAATGCAATGTAGGTTGTCAGTTAGAATCAGAATTATGATTTTGATGCTGGAGTGCATTATAATCATAAGTTGGATGTTAATCTAAAATGAAAATATTTAATACCATCTTATGGAAATTGTTAAGTTGTGGGTAGAAGGTGTTGTGATTCTTTGGTGGTTTGTAAGTAAAAACACCAAGGAAAAGTTGGAGGTTGAAGAATAATAAAACAAAAGTAGTGAAAGTGACATTTTATAAGAAAGGAGTAGGAGGTAAATATGCGGTGCAGGAAGAAATTTTCTTTCTTGAACCTGTTCAAGTGGGCTGAAGGCCTTGACAACCCATCACCAGTGTCTTGGTTTTTCATGGAATCATTACCTGTTAATATATTTTAATAAGATATTATTATATTTAAAAACATGTCAAATTTAACTTAGAGACTGAATAGACAGACTAAAAGTAACTTATTTTTATTTAAAAGACTTAAGAATATATATTTTTTATTATATTGTTTAGACAAATTTTATTATAAGTATTTATAGGAATAAAAACAAGAAAAAAATGAAAATTAGTATTTTCATAAGCTGAAATTAATTTAATAAACTACTTTATAAAAAAACATTTTCGAATAATTTCTACTTAACTTTAATCTACATAGAGAAGTATAATTATTTTTTTATTTATTTAGATGTGATTATGACTTATTATATTTGAATACTTAATATTATGTTAGAGTGATTTTTGTTAGAGGTGTTAGAGTGATTTCTATCGGAGGTGTATGTGTTTAAGCGTGTATGTTTGTGCTTAAGTGAAATTTTATAAGGACTAAACTATTTTAAACATTTTTTTAATTCATTTTTTATTATTGAAAGAAAGTTAGAGTGATCTAATAATAAAGTTATTTTTTTTCAATTTTTAAATTAAGAAAAGTTTACAATAAAGTTGTGATAAATATTTGCCATTTTCATTTAATAAATATACATATTTTTTCATAATTCGATTGAGGTGATAATTTTTTTTTAACTTGACGTATTTTATGAACTTTTCGATCTCCAAATTATTTTTATATTTTATTTCTAACCACTAAAAATTGATATTAACAAAGATTGGCAAAAACAAACAATTTTTTCAAGTCATGAAGAAAGGTATTTAGTTTATTATTATGAACTTTAATTAATAATTATAATTATTAAAAAAATTTAACTGCTAGTAAGTAATAAAAAACATAATGTGAACCATGAGATAAATGAAATAAATGATTTCAATGATAGTTATATAAAACACAAGTGTATCATTTGATAGATGAAATAAAACTGTATAATCATTTTTAACATTTATAGGTACTATATTTATAGGTACTACTTGAGAGTATTTATATGTATTATTTTTAAAGACACACATATATGCATGTACTTATTCTAGTAATGGAAGAAATGATTGTATGCATAAAAAAAACACAATCCCTTCCTAGATAGTATTGAAGATAAGTCTTTGAAAAATCTTTTAACTAACAAAGATATTTAGTATTAAAGTTATGTCTATTGTGCTTCATGCAACTAATTTTAAAAGTCATTGGGAAAACATGTTTTAAAGACTCTTTCACTTTAGTAAATTAGTCAATTGTTTAAACTTGTGTCAGTTTTAATTCAAACTTAATATCATCTAATTAACAAAAAAATCAAAAATATCGTTTGCAGGTTCTTAGACATACTATACTTGTGAAAAGATTTTTAAAAGGAAAATTCAACTCTCTCTTCGTACGTTTTCTCTTATTTTCACAATAATATAACTTTACTTTATTTTATTTATAATTGTTAATTCACATAACTAATTTATAATTTAATATTAATCATGCATATGTAATCACCCATCTTTGATTTGTCATAAATCACTCTTATGTACTTTATCTCCTAATAGTCCACTTGAAATTCCTAAAAACTTATCATTTTTAACATGTATAATTCATTCTATATCATATACATTTGTCGTAACAAAGGTCACTGGAGATGAAACGATAAAAAAAATATTTGAAAAAGAATATGAATCACTAACAAAATTTATTAAAAGATTAAAACACGAAACATTTGGAAATTGTTGGTCTCCAAAACTAGATTTTTAAATTCAGGAATGAGTTATGTATAAAGAAGGTGTTAACAGACTACACATTTATCATAAAAAATTATTACCAATAATTAATTAAGCATATTATTTATATTTTTTAAATATTTGTGTCATCCTAAAAATAATTAACTAAAAATAATTAACACGTTAATTTAAACAAAAGATTAATCTATATTTTATTATTTTTAAAAATTTTAAAGTTGATATTATTATTATTATTACTACTATTATCGTTATTATTTAAAATATGATATAAGAAATTTTATATTTTTATTTATATTTAGCTTAACAAGAATGGACTCCTCCTCCTATGTATCTCCAAATGCAATGAGATATCAGAATTACGTAATGTTTGTTATAAAATAGTTATGTATTGTCACAATTCATATATATCTTGAACCAAATTGGTAGGGGTATGTATACACACAATTCCATCTCTTAGAAAAAGAATCTCATATTTTTTTATATTTTTTTAAAAATAAACTCAATTAATACTTTGGAATTACATGTTACAACATGCATTCTTAAGACCTAAAGGTTAAAGGGTGTTACATCCAATTAACCAAAACACTACGTGTTAAGATAAATTCTGATTCAATTATGAAATTAGTTATCATATTTCTTAACTTACTTGAATATAAACTGTTTGATTAAATAGGTTATTATTATTTTATTGATTATTTGTTTTAAATTAAAAGAAGATAATAATTTGTCTCAACTTATATTTTAAAAATCCTAAAATTGAAAAAAGTTATATCTAAATTAATTTTTATTCTTTTAATTCTCCATAATATATATATCAAGGTTTTATTAGGAATAATGGTACTAATTTACCAGCTTTGACCAGAGAAATTGTAATGTTAAAAAAGTAATAGGGGGTGAGTTAGGCTAAAATTAAGGAGTGGTTGAGATTGAGCGAAAATCACAGAGAATGTCACAGAGAATGGTGAGATTAAACATTTGAATGAGGTTGTAATGTATCTGCAGTGTGATACAGAGCATGGTGCAGAGAAGTCAGGAAAGAACAAATAATAAGAAAATAAAGAAACATTATATTAGAAGAAAAAGAATGAAGAAAAAACGAATATGACTTATTATTATTAAAAGTTTACTTAAAAAAAAAGTAAAAAAAATTTAATTTATCTTTTTAAAGAAACAAACATTTTTTTTTGTTATGAAAAAGATAATTTTAACATGATTTTAGAGTTTTAATTTATTTTTAATTTCTAAAGAATTTTTCATTTCTTCTTAATCTAGAAAAAAGAAAAAAAAAATTATATTAATTTGAATTATTTATATGCGAGTTAAAAAAATACAAATGTGATTATATGTAAAAGAGACAAAATTGAGTATTGACAACATTAATATATTAAATTTAAATAAAAAAATAAAGAAAAATTTTATAAATAGGAATTTTGAGTGAAATTGTCTCATTTAAGAGTCATTCTTTAAAAAGAGAGAATTATTTTAATTTCTTTTATCTTTCAAACTTTACACATTGAATGCCCATATAGTTATTTGAATAAAAAAATTTAAGTGATGAAATTCTCAAAGAAAATAAAATTGTTATAATTTCTCTATCGTTTTGAATAATCAAAACTTCAAATAAAAAAAAAATATTAATATGACTTCTCTCTTACTAGAATTATCATGTATAAATAAAGTTGTTTACTTAAACAATATATGTTTTCAAATTAAAAGAAAAAGATTGTAAATTCTTTTAGGAATTTATAGAAAATTTTGAAATTTTATATTTCAGAGAGATAAAACGTTTTAAATAAATAAAAAATTTATTTTATTTTATATCACATACAACCTGTATAAATTTTGAATAATAAAATATTTTATATCCATTTAATTCAAACTTTTCCTTTTAAACTTAAATGGTGCTTTCCGTAATACAGTTCCTAAAATTAATTTGAAATATATATAACATTTTTCTTATAGTATTATATATATATATATATATATATATATATATATATATATATATATATTTATATATTAATTTATTTTATATATATATATATATATATATATATATATATA
>Ga0099824_1006400_pt1:2500-16183 | contig 16183 bp, 10 predicted proteins | sample SiratrowhiteBW_FD_76837 | JGI IMG/M metagenome (GOLD analysis project Ga0099824, IMG submission 76837) | Root nodule microbial communities of legume samples collected from California, USA - Siratro white BW | ecosystem: Host-associated > Plants > Roots > Nodule | place: USA...
AATAACTCCAACATCTTCATGGCGCTTCAAGGTCAACCTTTGCTCATCCACCTTCAAATCTTCCCAACTAATGTAGTTCCTAACACCATCATGGCCATTTTCACCTTCTGCTAAATCCCCATGAACCCCCATCACGAAAACCGACACAAACAAGAACACAACTCCGGAAGACACCAACTCCATCATCATTGTGTGACCACACCAAGAATAGAAAACTAAGCATGAAGGGGTGTGTGTGAACGTTAAAAATGTTGAGGTGTTATTATAGGACCAAAGTGAGAAAATGAAACTCCAAATGAGAACAAAAAGCTTGTGTTACTTATGAATAAGTGGAGTAACGGTTTTTTTTAGAGTTGAGGCATGGAGTAGCTGATAGCAATAAATGTGCGAGCGTTATGGTGATATATATACGTCTGTTCCAATCCTAGTAAGCCATGCACGTTGCTTTTATGAAACATAAACTGAGACTAAGAAAATCAAAATTGGTTTTTTTTGGAGTTTAATATAAGACTAAAAAACCTTGTATATGTGACTGAAACTTCTGTTTTCTGTTTTTTTTTTTAGCATAAACGTTGAATAAATGAGACTTTGCCTGATGCAGAAGAAAGAGTGTTGGGTAACTGAAAGTGTATTTTTTTTTTAAAGTTGATCATATAAAAGAAGAGAACGTGGTATATATGGTGTGAAAGGATGAACAAGGCAACAGCAAGAACGGTTGAAGATTCATGGGGTGTGAATTTTGGGTGTAACTTCCACCCACTAAGTCTTCTTTTTGCTTGATGCAAGGCTTTCAAAATCATCTTTTTCCCTCCTCTATGTATAAATCACAAACTACTGTATATATATATAGTAACTGTCACCACCCTAAAATTTACTTAATTAGACATGTTTGAAACACTTTGCGTGTGTGTAATATTATACCTTTTCTTTTTCTTGTTCTAGAAAAATGTTGAATGTTTGATTTTCATCTGGTTTGAACTGGTTTTTTTAAATTATGGTTCAGCTACCAATGTGAATGTTTAAGTGTTTTGTTGAATGCATTTGTTTTGATGAGATCAATTAATGAGTAAAAGTGAAATTATTGTATCAACTTATAGCATATGATAGATATTCATGGAGGTGCTTGATTTAATATAAGATTTAATTAACTGGGAGTGGAGACTTAATTGATTTTATGGTGGTAACATATAGAGTTCTTTGATAATTAACTGCACTATGTTATATTAATTCTCAATTAACATTTGATCAATTATAGAGTTGGATTGCTCATTGAACTGAGGAAGTTAAAGATGAAAATAAGAATAATAAATGTGGTTAGATTGTATGATCACAAGTGTATAAAAACAGTTACAATAATAATAATACATTACTTGCCAAATCATTTAAAGTTCTTGGTTCATCACAGTCTCTGGCCATTTAAGGAAAAAACAATTAATAAGGTGCACTCATGAGTCACAATGGAGTTGATGGTGTCATGAGTTCCATGATCTTTTCAACTCTCAATAGAAACTATTAATCTCTCTCTCTCTCTCTCTTTTTCATCCTTCCATCATAGGCAGTTATAGAAAGGAAGAGTTAGAGTGATTCACTTGTATAGATAAACTTCATTTTCAGTTGTTTTCCACCGTTTCACAGAAGAAAAATAAAGGAAGTGCTAATTAAGCAAAGCAAAAGGTTATAGATAGAGAGGAACAATGAAGGCTAAAAAATACCAATCAATGAGGATTTCTGCTATTTTTTTATCAGAAGATTCTGTAACTGTTCCTGCACACATGCATTGAACATATTTTGTGAATATGAAAAAATATTTTTTTTTGGTAGTTTTATTTCTATGAAAATGACACTTTCGCATTGTAAATAGTTTTTATTTTCATTTATGTGTTCGTTTTTTCTATTATATTAAAAAAATAAATACTTTTGTAAGGAAAATAGGTGAAGAGTTATGTTCTTATTCTTTAACTAATGAATTATGAAATTATTTTTAGATATAATGTTTGTACGGCTATATATTTTATAAATAATAAAATTATTTTAATTTAATAATACATAAAATTAGTTAATTAAAAATGACACAAATAATTTGGAAAATATCATATCGCTTTTATACAGTGGTACGAATGAGAAAATGACAAACATATGATATTTTGATGGAACTAAAAGTTGTTGTTTGCAGTAAATACTTATTTCTACTGCATTCTTCTCAATTTATTTTGTTTATTTTAATATTAAATAAATTTAAGTTTTCGAAATTATTTAACATCCACCAACTATGTTTATAAGAATATTAATATAATATTTCAATTATTCCTAAAATTACAAAAGGATATCGTGAAACAGCTGGATAGAAAATTGACCCTAAAACTGTCGTATGATATAATAGTATTCAGTTAAATTACATTTGTATGAATTTTACTGAATATCATACTGTTGAATACCTTTCCAATAATTTTTTTTTTTTCTAAAACTGACAGTCAAATTGAAACTTCTTTTATGTAGTTATAAACCCAAAACTTTATGTTAATATAAAATTATATGATGTCTCATTTATATAAATTAAAATTAACATATTATCTATATTTAAAATATATTAAAATATAAATAATTTGATTATTCTATTATTATTGTTCAATTTTATATTAATTGTAAATTGACCCTAATTACTTGGATGAAAGTAATTCAATGAGGAAACTCTAGAGACACTTTGGTGGTGGCAGAGATAAAGGACAGCCAAAGAAAAAGGGAAAAAATTGAAAATAATAATAATAATAATAATGTATTTGTTGCAACTGCATTTTGTGAATTATTTTTGTATTACTAAAGCAAAATTATTTTTAATTTAAAATATTAATATATATTATTATATCATTAAAATTGATTGAAAAATTCATGTTTTCTTAAAGATGTCAAAATATCATTCTTAAAGATATAAAAATATCATTTTTTTTACCTTAATTCTAAGCATAAATTCCTTCTGTGGATATTATACGCATATATTCTTAGTGATGTTTAAATTTTTACAATACCTTCTTATAATACTGTTTGACACGATATATAAATCTCTGATGTAAATTACTTATGTTTATATCAATACATAATAAACTTTCTTCATTTTTTTTTATACATATCAGGTTCCTATTTAATCCTTACCTATAATAAGCATATTGTTAGATGTAAAAAAAAAATTAAATTAAATTTGACAAAAGTAGAAGTCTAGTTGTGGTGGATAAAATTTATATATAATGTATTATTTTGAATTTAATGTTCAAACCATTTTACTTTAGAAATATATAATATTAAACGTTAGCTCATTAAAATAAAATAACGTGATTAAAAATATAACTTATGTGATATTATAATTAATATTTATCATTTATTCTTTTGCCAGCATATATGATGTGAACAATGTTCATATTTTATTTCTTACAAATAACCTAATCACCCACTAACTTCAAAAACATCTTCACTAATACATATCTTAATCACATCTTATATTTTTCATTAACAAAATAAACTGATGTAATATGATGAATTTTTACAAATGAGGTAGTCAATTTACGATTACAAAATTTAACCAAACAATTACAAATGTGAAACATAAAGGATCATAGTTTATATCAAGAAATGATAGTGTGAGAAGTAGCTTCTATAGTCTAAGCCATCCATCTCCATATATATAGTCTCTGCTCAGAAAATTCACAGCTTCTTCTCTGCTCAGAGCTTTTGACCATTCCACCCTCTCACTTCTGTTTGATCCTTTTCCTGAACACTCATACTCCCCAAACACTGCAGTCCTGTCAAAACCACAAAAACAAAACAATGTAAAAATATTGTTCTGTTTTTTTCCCAGTGTTTTTCCAATGTTGTTTTTCTTTTTCATATGGCATTTTCAAGTTCTGAAAAGCATTATATGTGAACACTAACGTCTGGAAGTGTAATTTTTCACAATTGAACATTTGTAACAGCTTTTTTCATGATGTATAACAATTGAGATAATAGGAATTATACTCTTGTCTTGATGGATCATCCCAATCGCTCCATCCCAAGGGATTAACAACATCAGCCATGTCACAGTTTGAATATATTGTTGTTGCATAGTCCCCCCGTGCTCTCCCAAGAAAGACACTACCACTTCCTTTGATTGTGCAATTAACAAATGAAAAGCCTGTATCTTCATCTTCTGAGTCCCTATGATGAGCTGCAATTGCTCCCCAAAACTCAGCTACAGAGTATACAACACACTCCTGCTTCCACAACACCAAAGTATTAGCAGGGAAAAATGAAAAATATCTTTCTCCATAAACTGTTGTAGAGAATGTTAACAAGAAGAGGACTTTAAGTCTCTCATGCTTAATTCATAAGTGAGACTATATATTTAAAAAGTATTTTTACGTCGAGACATGTTAACAAGAAGAGGACTTTAAGTCTCTCATGCTTAATTCATAAGTGAGACTATATATTTAAAAAGTATTTTTACGTCGAGACTACTTAACTCGTAAGTGAGACTATATATTTAAAAAGTGTTTTTACGTCGAAACTGCTTAACTCGTACGTGAAACTATATATTTAAAGAGTATTTTTAAGATAGATTTTGATTAAGTATAATTCAAACTTACAAAATCAGTTTATAAGATCTGATTTATATCTAATTATAAACTATTAAAAAGTCTTAGATATATAAATATATCTATAACCATAGAGAATGAGGTAAACATTTAAAACAATCAAAATGGAAAGTTGTTTACATGAAACAACGATTTAGCGTTGCCAAATATGAAATCAACAGATCCTTGAATATAACTTCGATAGAAATAATGGATTCCTGTGTTGTCAAGGAGGGTGTCTTGCTCCCCCACAAGCCTAACTCCGTAGAACACAGCTTTATCACCGTCTACACGCAATGCTACTGCTTGACGTTTATCTGCATATTTATCAACCAAATTCTGCCCAACAAATACACATCGTTGGTTTTCTACTCAGTACAAAACCAATAAAAACATATCAAACTTAAATTAGGTGCATTCTGTTGTTTAATCAGACATTTTTAGTAACCTTCTTCTAGTTCTGATATCTATTACAACTGCATAATTATGCTTACTTCAGTTCCAATTGCAGCAATTAAATTTTCCAGAAAAAAGGAATCAATTTATGACAAGTTAGTCCTTAATTAATTACCTGAATTGTAACAGCAGTTGCGCAGAAAAAATCAGATTGTACCCATAGAGTTGCTGTGTTAATTGTGCCAATTTGTTGGCCGTTGGAGTCTTTGTCTGATGCCTTTGTACTGTTTGTGATAATAGGAAGGCCAATGCCATTACCTATCGCCGCTATATTTGCATTCATTGTTATATTAGGTTTACCTATTAATGAAATGAACGGCTTGCTTTTCGGCACATGCACTCTTTCTCTGCATAAGTTAATTTTGAGCCACCAAAACATTCATTACTGCACATTTCATTATCATAACAATCACTAAAATTAAAGTCCAGTGACCCTTTTTTCCCAAACAAAAGGCGTTAACTTTGTTTTACATTGTAAAGAAAAAAACTGTGATTTTAAGCACACAGTGTTTGATAAAATTAGTGTTTAACTTGTTCATCAGAAAATGGTGAACTAGCAAAGAAAAATTGGGATGATGATAAGAGGCATGGAAAAATTGTAGAAAATCTTAACTATTTGATGAAAATGAGTACAAAAAGTTGATTGTTATTACAAACCTATAAATTCCAGGATAAATGTATATCTTGACCCTTTGAGTGTTGTTTAGCGGAACCATATCTACAGCTCCTTGAACCGTTGTTGAATCTCCGTTACCACTTTGATCGACCACAATAACTCGACCACCAACGTTGGATGTTGTACCTTTTTCATCCACCGTGAAATCATCCCACGTTATCACGTTTCCAGCATGATCACTGTCGGTATCACCTTGCACCCCAACACACTTCAACAACAAAACCAAGAAAACCAAACCAGAAAATAACATTATCCTCATCTTAGTCATTCCTCTTCTAGCTTTGTAATGTGATATTGGAAACAATATTGAAGGATTTCAATTCCACGGAGTGAGAGAATGTAAGAAAGAGAATGTAAGAATGAGAATGAAGAAACTAAAGAAGAGAATCATGCATGGAATGAAACTCAAAGGAGTGGTTCTGTTGGTCTAGTTTAAGTTTATAAAGAACTCATCAGCAACAAGAAGAGCTTCGTACGAACACTGGATGAACTATTTTATTAAAACAATTTGTATATATTAATTAGGTTAGTTAGGATAAAATCTAATACCTATATCTAGTGTTAGGATCGGAATAGCAAACATCTTCATTTCTGTTATGTTTAACTTTTGATAATTGAATAATGTTATTATAACCATAGAATTCTATGTTCAATAAATGAATTTAACTTGGGCACATAGATAACAGATTTTGCTTAAGAGATTGAGAATGCAGAAGAGGGAAATTGGAAGTTGATTTGGTCAACATGCATGCATATATTCATATGAATGCTTGCGGTGGACACTGTTAGGTTATTGGGACCAACCACCAAATTAACCTGTTTCTTCCCTCACTTCACAATTTGGTTTCATACTTCAATTTATTATATATTGGATTTGATTACTTTACAGTGCACGCAATGTGCAATGTGTCTGTGGCTACAGTGAGACAGAAAAATCAACGTTGAAAAAATATATGAAGTTACTTTAAGTTTAACTGAGATCAAAAAATGGCTTATGAGTAGGGTGAAAACAAGAAACGTGCCTTCAGAATATAGTGGTGAGTTACTTACTACTACTTGTTTCAGTTCTTTTTATATATAAGGTTTATTAACACCTTCATTCAATACCCTCTAATCACCTCACAAAACACCTCTATTTTATTAAATTCAAATGAGCAACATATTTTTCATTCCTGCTATTATTTATTATTATTATTATTATTATAGTATTTTCTTAAATTTATATTATTTTCTCTTAGTTTTTAAACTGTTTCTACTGAATTAAAGTGCTCATTCCATTAATTTATTATACTAACTTGATCAATTTGATAAGAAATTATAGATCAAAAAATGTTGCAGCCAATCATTATTTGTCACATTGACCAAAAATATCACTGTTAGTATTAAAGAGATATTTTATGAAACTAATTCTTTTTTAAAAAGTTATCTAAAATTATATTACTCAAATGCTAGTTATTTATTTATTTATTTTGTAGAGTGTAAATGCTCGGTTGGACTGTGTTTGTTTGGACTGGATTCCTCGGGTCTGAGTTAGATATTGTAAGTCTGGCCCATAATTAAAATTAAAAAAATTTCAATAGTTTTATTAATTCTTTTTTAATTTTTTAAAACTTAGCGACTAAAATAAACCTCTTTGCCACCAATATCTATTAAAAACTAAGGTAAATTAAAATATGAGAAATAAAAGTGCAATCAAACTTCTATATGTATAAACCAGCCGCCTAGGAACAAGACAATTATGTCTTGTCTTCCATGTCTGGTCCGAAAAAAAATTAATTTTATATGTTCTTCACTTTACAATGCCCATAAAGTAAAATAGCTTTGAAATATGCAACTCTTTAAAAATATTTTTCAGGAACCAAGATATCCACCATACCCAAAAGATTCTCTTTTTTTCACAAACAGTTAATTAGTTTGTGGTATATGATTCAAAAACAACTTACAAAAAGCATAAAGACCCGCGTGCTACAAGATATATGATACAAAATAGATTTTGCCATACATAATTAAGAGTTAAATATTTTGCTATATTTAATATTTACTATTAAGATATATTTGTATTCTCTTAAATACATAATTAAGAGTTAAATACTTTGATCTTTTGAGATTACATAACACTTTATATCGTTCATAATAAGTTCTTATATGAAGTATAGGATATAATGTGTAGAGTTTCAAGGAGTCACGAGAGAAGTGGAAATGACTCTTAATATTGTATTTCTTAAAATTGATTGGTAAATTATTATAACATTTCTAAATTCAATTTACTAAGAAGGGAATACATTGATATTTTTTTCCAATTTGATAATGCATAAAAAAGTTTGCGGATATCCTGCAATTTCCTAATTTATATATTGAAAAATACTGATTTATTATATTTAAAAATATGAACTTTTTTGAATGCGTGGTGCATCCAAAGGGTATTATTATTTGTTGGGAAAAGGAAGATTATCCTGAAGAACACCAGAATCTATCTTTGACAATCCACCAATGATTACAGTACTTCTACTTTTGTTATATTATATATCTTAGAAATTTATCATTCTGTGAAATTGGGATGTGGAATCTGCTCTCATTAACCTTAAACTTTGTGTTTTCCTTCAAGCCACAGATCAAAGTCACATAACATTTTCCTGCAAAATCTTCCAATTTTTCCTCAAAATCATGATGAGAAGGCACTCCCTTCTGATTTCAACACCAAAACAAGTGTCCCTCCTCTTTGTTAGCCAATTCCACACCACCCCTGTCACTCCATCAACAAAACAAGTGTCCCAAACCCACCATCGTTGGTGGGGCTACCCCAAAACCTTCAAACCCAGTTTCACACCCTCTTGCAGACACAGGGTCAACACCTTGCACACTGGTTCCTCTGTAGAACAAATTGAAGTTGATGAAGTTGTTGAGGGCGATGTTTGGAAGAAGATGCAGGATGAAGCCAGACTTGATGTCACTGTGGAACCAATCTTGTCTAGTTACTACAACACTTCCATTCTCTCTCACAAATCACTGGAAACCGCGTTGGCCAATCATCTTGCAGTCAAACTCAGCACTGCATCCCTTCCAAGCAGCACCCTTTCTGATCTTTTTGTCACGGTTTTGGAAAATGATCAAGCCATCATGGAGGCTGTGAAGAGTGATCTGAGGGCAGTGAAGGAGAGAGACCCAGCATGCATAAGCCACGTGCACTGCTTCTTGAATTTCAAAGGCTTTCTGGCATGTCAAGCTCACAGGGTGGCTCACAAATTGTGGCTTCAGAGAAGAAAGCTTCTAGCTTTCATGATTCAGAGCCGGGTTTCTGAGGTTTTTGCGGTGGATGTTCATCCGGGGGCTAAGATTGGAAGTGGGATTTTGCTGGATCATGCAACTGGGATTGTGGTGGGAGAGACCGCTGTGATAGGAAACAATGTGTCAATTCTGCATAGTGTGACATTGGGAGGGACTGGTAAGGTTTCTGGTGATAGGCACCCAAAAATTGGTGATGGGGTGCTGATAGGTGCTGGCACTTGTATTTTGGGGAATATTAAGGTTGGTGATGGGGCTAAGATTGGTGCTGGTTCAGTAGTCATCAAGGATGTGCCTCCAAGGACTACGGTTGTCGGTAACCCGGCTAAGCTGGTAGGAGGAAAGAATCCTGTTAAGTTAGATAAGATTCCTAGCTTCACCATGGATCATACTTCAGATATTTCTGACTTTTATGATTATTGTGTTTAGACCTTGAAGTGTAATGTAGTGTATTCCTCAAGCATGTTTTGGAATTTTGAGTTTAAAATTTTAGGTGAAGTGATTTTGATTGATTGGGGTGGCTCTTGCTTGTTAAGAGAGAATTCGTGTTCTCCTACTAACAATAATAAGAATGAATGAGAGTTCCCTTGATCAAAGGATGTTATGTATGGCCAGCAGCTATACTTATGTATGTATGCATGTGTTATCACTATATGTGAATTTCATTATTATTGTTTTCGTTATCTATTTTTCTTGTTGCTTAACCTTGTGGAGATTCATGTGTATAAGTGGTATTCACCTTAATATTAAGAAAGCGTAGTGTTGATGGTGCAAGCAGTGTTGTTCTATGATAAACTAGAGCACTTGTTTGGAATTTACCGTTTTCAGATTGTTTGAGTCCAATAATAAATTGATATGTCTATTCATTTGAATTTTCATTCCAATACTGTGAGTGATAAGGATAAGAGAAGCCAACTATGGTCAACATCAAACAATTTTTGGAAAAGCTTAGGGTCACTTCAAGCTCTCATCCCTGCTAAGTTAATTTTATTTCTATGCTCTGATGTGTGTTCTCAAAGGTATCTACAAAAGAATTACTCTTTCAAAAACTTATATGCGTAGGTTTGTGAATGACTTTTACATCTAACATGTACTCCTAAGAAAGAACTAAAGCTCTTTGAATCGAAAGCACAGAAGATTCACAAGCGGATAGTTTTTGAGGTGAAGTTCATAGATCACTCTTATATCCGGCCTTTAGAGTCTAAACAGCCAAAATTCCAAGGATCATATAAGAACAAAATTTAAAGGGGTATAAAATAAAAATTACCTTTTTTTCATTTTTTGTAAGTTGCCCAATTTTGAGTAAGTTCCTTCTCCAAAAAATTTTTGGCTTTTACTAACGATTTGATGGTGCAACCAAGTGCATGGTTATTAGACAAGTAACAAATGGCTGTTGATGAGGTCTAACTACTAGCTTTTAGGGGAGTGCAAAATGAATGTTGCAAGTGAAATGCAAAATGGTCAAGATAAATGGATAGTCTTGTCTTAATTCAATAAGAGCTATTAACACACAGATATGAACAATTGTTACCTAATTTTACAAGATCCTTTATGTTCTGTCATTAACCCAATGTGTAGTGTTTTCAGAAAAATTATCATTCATAACTACTTATATATCCTTCCTGATGTGATGTATTCTTCATCTTACAACATTGTATGAAAAGCCTGTATCTTCATCTTCTGAGTCCCTATGATGAGCTGCAATTGCTCCCCAAAACTCAGCTACAGAGTATAAAACACACTTCTGCTTCCACACACTAACACCAAAGTATTAGTAGAGAAAAATGAAAAATGATTTTTTTTTCCCATAAACTATGTTTGTGGAGAAGGAAGTAAACATTTGAACAATCAAAATGGGAAGTTATTTACATGAAACAACGATTTAGCATTGCCAAATATAAAATCAACAGATCCTGTGTTGTCAAGGAGGGCGTCTTGCTCCCCCACAAGCCTAACTCCATAAAACACAGCTTTGTCACAGTCTACACGCAATGCTACTGCTTGACGTTTATCTGCATATTTATCTACCAAATTCTGCAAAACAAATTCACATATTGGTTTTCTACTCAGTACAAAACCAATAATACATCAAACGTAATTTAGGTGCCATTCTGTTGTTTAATCTGACATTGTTTAGTAACCTTCTTCTACTTCTGATATCTATTACAACTGCATAATTGTGCTTACTTCAGTTTCAATTGCACCAATTAAGTTTCCCAGAAAAAAAATCAATTTTTATTAAGTTAGTCCTTAATTAATTACCTGAATTGTAACAGCAGTTGCGCAGAAAAAATCAGATTGTACCAATAGAGTTGCTGTGTTAATTGTGCCAATTTGTTGGCCATTGGAGTCTTTGTCTGATGCCTTTGTACTGTTTGTGATAATAGCAAAGCCAATGCCATTACCTATTTGCATTCATTGTTATGTTAGGTTTACCTATTAATGAAATGAACAGCTTGCTTTTTCACATGCACTCTCTCTCTCTCTCTCTGCCTAAGTTAATTTTGAGCCACCTAAACATTCATTACTGCACATCTCATTGTCATAACAATGACTAAAATTAAAGTCCAGTAACTCTTTTTTCACTTTTTCCAGAAACAAAAGAAGTAAACTTTGGTTCAAGATTTGTTTTACATTGAAAAGAAAAAAACTGTGGTTTTAAGCATAATTCCTATTTAGATAAGTGTTTGATAAAATTAGTGTTTCGACTTGTTCATCAAAAAATGGTGAACTGGCAAAGAAAACTTAAGATTACAAGGCTTAAGAGGCATGAGAAAAATTATGGAAAATCTTAACTATTTGATGATGATGAGTGCAAAGAGTTGATTGTTACAAACCTATAAATTCCAGGATAAATGTATATCTTGACCCTTTGAGTGTTGTTTTGCAGAACCATATCTACAGCTCTTTTGAACCGTTGAATCTGCCATGATCACTGTCGGTATCACTACCCTCTATTTACCTCACAAAACACCTCTATTTTATTAAATTCAAATGAGCAACATATTTTTCATTCCTCCTATTATTTATTATTATTTTAGTATTTTCTTAAATTTATATTATTTTCTCTTAGTTTTTAAACTGTTTCTACTGAATTAATCATTAATTTATTATACTAACTTGATCAATTTGATAAGAAATTATAGATCAAAAAATGTTGCAGCCAATCATTATTTGTCATATTGACCAAATTTATCACTGTCAGTATTAAAGAGATATTTTATGAAACTAATTCTTTTTTAAAAAGTTATCTAAAATTATATTACTCAAATGCTATTTATTTATTTTGTAGAGTGTAAATTCTCGGTTGGGCTATCCTGAAGAACACCAAAATCTAGACAAATTCTTTCTCAATCTCCGTGATCTCATCCTCCACCTTCATAGAATTTCGAATTCAAAAATACTTTTACTGACAAAAAAGGACGAATTCCAAATATATTCTATTTGAAATGAAAAAAAAGGATATATGTGTTTTCTCTAAGCACAATGTAAAAAGAGGATATAAACCGAATATCATTTATCATTTATCGAGTTTATAAAATTTTGCAAACCAGATGTCATCCATCCCCTTTAAAAGATTGAAAACAGGATGATTTTTACCCATTGGCCATTTAATTTGCAATGTTTTTTGAAAATTGGCCATTTAATTTGTAAACCGGATGGAGTGACATGAAGACAAAGTAAAAGACTCTTATGTAATTGGTGCAGAAAGGAAATGTGAGTGTAACAACATAATAGATTTGCAAGTAAAGTAAAAGACTAAGACTCTTAATTTAAAATATTATTAAAAAATAAAGAGAAGAGTAAATGTGCAATGTAACAATAGAAAAGACTGTTCATTTTTTTTCTTATTTTATTTTAATTATATTAATTTTCATTGGGAGTGAGCCTGCAGGCAAAGTAAAAGACGAAATCCCTCTGTAGCGAAATTTTTCATTTGAAATGTTATTTAAAAATAAAGAGGTGAGTATTTAAAATGTTATTGGAAATTGAAGAGAAGAGTAAATGTGAGTATAGCAAGAGAATAGACTCTTCATTTTTTTTAATTTTATTTTAATAACATTAATCTTAATTGAGAGTGAGTGTACAGGCAAAGTAAAAGACTAAGACTCTTAATTTGAAATGTTAATAGAAAATGAAGAGAGGAGTAAATGTGCAATGCAGCAACAAAAGAGACTATTCACCTTTTTTAATTTTATTTTAATTACATTAATTTTAATTTATTTTAATTGGGAGTGAGCCTGCATGCAAATTTAAAGACCAAATTCATGAGTAGCAAAACTTTTCATTTGAAATGTTATTTAAAAATAAAGAGATGAGTATTTGAAATGTTATTGGAAAATGAAGAGATGAGTAAATGTGAGTGGAGCAACAAAATAGGCTCTTCATTTTTTTAATTTTTTTAATTACATTAATCTTATTTGGGAGTGAGGGTGCAGACAAAGTGAAAGACTAAGACTCTTAATTTGAAAAGTTATTAGAAAGTGAAGAGAAAAGTAAATATGTAATGCAGCAACAAAAGAGATTCTTCAATTTTTTTTTAATTTTTTTTAATTACATTAATTTAATTGGTAGTGAGGCTTGGACAAAATAAAAGACAAAATCCATGAGTAGCAAAACTTTTCATTTGAAATGTTATTTAAAAATAAATAGATAAGTATTTGAAAT
>Ga0099824_1006402_pt1 | contig 16176 bp, 16 predicted proteins | sample SiratrowhiteBW_FD_76837 | JGI IMG/M metagenome (GOLD analysis project Ga0099824, IMG submission 76837) | Root nodule microbial communities of legume samples collected from California, USA - Siratro white BW | ecosystem: Host-associated > Plants > Roots > Nodule | place: USA: California...
AAAAAAAAATTATAAAAAATATATATATATATATATATATATATATATATATATATATATATATATATATATATATATATATATATAATCTTGTCTCAACTTTATCTAAATATATATCTTGAACAAAAGTTCACACATTCTTGCAAAATATGAACTTCAATAATACATCATTTTGGACAAAGCTTATTTGTTATATATGATTTGAGCCTAGAAAGGTATATTTCAATAATATACATCCAACAATATTATACCAACTTAACAATCTTTGGCTTACCTACTAAGTGAATTGGTAAATGGAACCTTATGTCAAGGGGAATATTTTCTCTAACTTACACAAGGTTAAAATTATAGTTTTTCTAGCAAGTTTAAAGTGTTTAAACTCAATGTTTTAGAGCATAATCTAAAATTCTTAGCTCAATTAAGGTTTCACAAACTTCTTTTTGAAGAATGCCATGGATTGAAAGACGAGGAAAGTGATATAGAAATACATGACAATTCATTACATATATTTCTCCCCTTGGATGTCTATACAAAAATAAATATTACAAGAATAATCAATAGAAAACTTTAAATCAACTAGAAATTGACAATTAAATATTATTATTATTATACAATTAAATATATAAATACTAATAAAAATAAATATGTAAAAAATAAAGAGTTAATGTATAAAGAATGATAACAAGATGGTTACAATTAAATGAAAAAAATCATTGTTATTTGTTTTAATTTAGTTAATACATTTTAAATTAGACATGTGTTTAATTTTGATACTAAAAATATCATTTAATAACATTATCTCATAATAATAATATCTAAAAATTTAAAAATATTTAAGATAAGAAAATATAAAGAAAAGTAATATTGTTTCTTTTACTTTAATTAATTTAAATTCACATTTGATAAAATGTATATTATCTACTGTCAATGTTTAAATTTAAAAAATAAATTTAAATAAATAAGATAAAAAAATGATCATGTTCTTATTCAAATCTTTAATCTACTGGCTAAAGGATAAAATTTAGTTAGCAAACATACCACATCATGTTTATTAAATTAATTTAATTTAATTTAATATATTATATCTAATTGTGAAACTTAAATTTAGAACAATTATTTAAATAAAAAATATTTTCATTTTAATTATATTTTTAATGGACAATTTTAATACTTAAATTTAAAAATTATTTAAATAAAAATATAAAAATAACAAGAATTTAGTATAATTTTTTAAAACCTAAAATAAAAATAACCTTCAAAGTTGATTTTTTTTAATGTCATAGAAACCTTTTGTATTATTTTCTAAAGAATGATAAAGTGAAAATTGACAACTATTTTATTTAGGATTTGTTTGGATTGGAAAGTGGATTTAAGGGAGTGAATTTGAGATGAAAGTTAGATTATTTGAATTAAGAGAAAGATGATAAGATTTGAGTGAAAAGTTTATAAAAGTTTTTGAATGATGTTATATATATAATAATATTTTAATATATAAAATATAAATTTATTTATTATAATTAAAAATCAAATGTAATTAATTAATTTAATATAATTAATAATATTTTTTAAAAAATATAACAATTATTAAATTAGTAATTATCTTTAAAATAAATTTAATTTATTATAAAATATATTAATTTATTAATTAAAAAGATTAATTTTTTAAAATATAAAATTAAATTTTTTAAAATAATTTTAATATTCAATTTAAAAGTTATTATTATTTTATAATAATAAAATAATTATTATCTTATAATTGATTTTAAATATTTATATTTTTTTTTGTTAAATTATAAATATATTTATATCATTATTAATAATATTATATATATATTATATATATATATATATATATATATATATATATATTTATATATATAAATAAAGTTATGAAAAGAAATAGGAGTCTTCAAGTCATTTAGAAAATTATAAAATTAATTATTATATATATTAATATAGATAATTATATATATACATAGACGTAATCAATTATATATATATATATATATATATATATATAATAACAAAACTACTAATATTATTATTTATATATTTTTTAACTAATAACGTGACATCTTGATTTATCATTATTGAATTAAGTTTATCATTATAGCCAACTTTAGATTCTATTTAAACTTATCATGATTTAATATCTATAACATATAAAAAATATAGGTTACAACTTTTGTAGATTTTTTTTATTTATTTATAATTAAAGAAAACTGATTTACACTTCTATTAAACTAAAGTTTTAATAATACATCATTAACATAAGTTTTTATCTCAACCATTAGAAAGTAAGTGTTGAAGGGGTTGAAGTAGTTCACTTTTCAAAATACAAACTAGTTTCATCATCAGTTTATTATGGTCAAACTTAATTATTTTATTTAATGATCCGTTTATTGTTTTGATTAGAATAACTTGAACTTTCAAAAAATCATATAAGAGAATTTATTATTTTTTAAATTCTTCACAAAAATAGACCATAATTTTAAATATTATTTCATTGATAAAAAAATTATCGCAATATTACATACTTAATTATGCGTGACGTTTTTTAAAAAATATTAAATATTACTTTTCGACATTTTTAAATGTGATGGTGTGAAAATTACTAAGCATGATAACTTTGAACTCACAAAAATAATCAAACAAAATAAAAAAGAGAAACAAATAATTAAAAAAAAAACAGATTAAATCTAGACAACAAGATACACAATTTAGCCTATTACACACTGAATTAAATTCTAGAAAAGGAAAATGATTTCACCGTTCTACTAAGATACAGGGGAAAACAAAAGATTTCTTTAGTTTTCAATCCATTTATCGTAAAATAAATTAGCTCGCCTGAAGCGAGGCAACACTCATTTCGGTGGTCGTGAACTTGATTCCGTCGGAATCAATTCCCAAATCTTCCATCCCTCGCCGCAAGCGATTCCGTATATGAGCGGTGGCGCGCCTTCGATTCAACTCCTAACCGATGGAATCACCGGGTAAGTTAACCTGGATCCGCCCGTTACATTACCGTTCCATCAATTTTCATTTCCCAACGAATTCGCGTTCGTTAATTTTCAGGTGCTTTGAGGGACACGTCGGTTATCGTGGTGACGCTGGACTCCGACGAAGTCTACATCACTGTGAGCCTCTGCACCAGAACGGACACTCAGGTAATCTACGTCGATCCAACCACCGGCGCGCTTCGCTACGTTGGTAGGCCAGGGTTCGATCTGTTCAAGTCGCAGGGTGAGGCCTTGGATTTTGTCACCAATGGATCGCGATTTCCTTGCAAGAGCAGGACTCCCGCAAGGGCCATATTAGGATACGCTGCGTTCGGGAACGTGGCGATGCTCCTTGTGGCGACGAGGTTGACCGCCAGCGTTCCCAATATGCCGGGTGGCGGTTGCGTGTACACGGTGGCGGAGAGCCTCTGGATCAGGATTCCGCTGCACAACGCGGTGGCGCTGGGGAAGGGAGAGGCCAAGAACGTGCAGGAGTTGACGGAGCTTGATATTGACGGGAAGCATTACTTCTGCGAGACGAGGGATGTTACGCGCCCTTTTCCGAGCCGCTTCCCCGTGAGTCAACCTGACGAGGAGTTTGTTTGGAACGCGTGGTTTTCGACGCCGTTCGTTGATATTGGCTTGCCGCGGCATTGCGTCACGCTACTGCAGGTTCTGTGATCTCTTCTGTTTACATTTGAGTGAATGTTGTATAACTTAATTTTGAAATATCGATTGTCTGTTGAACCCTCAGTATTGCAAGAAAGAATTTGAAAGTTGGATACTCCAGATGTGCAATTGAGTGAATGTAGTATAATTTGATCTTGATATATCAGTTGCTTGTTGAATCTTGTTAATTGCGTGAAAGTAGGATACTCTGAATTCGGGAGTTCAATACGTTTATGTTACTCAAGGTTTTGAATTGTAGTCACGGTTGTTGTTTTGTTGTTCCGAGATTTTGTACGAAATTGCAAAAAAGTGTGGCCACAAGTGTCGTTGTGTTGCAGTTAATAGACCCCACAAACCTTGATGTTGTGATCGACATTTTAGTTGCAGACTGTTTTTTGAACACTGGTTACCTGTGTTATCTTGCTAGCTGAAAGATTTTTTCTGTGCAAATGGGTTGCCAAGAAAGATGAGCTTGTTAGGAGGTTGATGATTTTTTCTTTTCTACCTCCGTGCTTGTGTAGGCTCTGTCTCAATTGGTGATTATTTTTTATTACAATGCCGTACCAAAAATAGTACATGTATAGAACAACTAATATGTTAAATTCACACGTACATTCTTTTGTCTAAATTGGTCTTGATGTGTAGGGGTTTGCAGAATGTAGAAGTTTTGGAAGCTCAGGTCAACTAGAAGGTATTGTGGTTCTCACAGCTCGTCGTAGTAGGCTTCACCCAGGTACTCGATACTTGGCAAGGGGGCTAAATTCATGTTTCAGTACAGGTGAATATAGCTATCATTGACTGTTTAACTTGCATTTTTACATCTTATAACGAGTTGATTTATTTACCCATAAGAATAGCTATCTGCCTGACTTTAAGGAAATAATAAGTTATTTTAACTTAATCTTGCTTGATTATGATTTTCATACTTCATCATGTAAATTATGGTTTCAGTAGCTCTACTCTTTTTCTATTTATTAAATAGAACCTTATTTTGCTTCCCATTGACATGCATTAATATCTTCGTTAAATTTCCCAAATAGGGAAAGTTTCAGAATCACTTATTTCACCCTAGTTCATTTTGTAGTGTAACTTGTGCTTACTGTTTCTATCATTTATTCATCATATATTCTGTCTTGCTTTGATAATCATCATTTTGTGTGCCTTAGTATTGCAACATGCCAAATGTTTATTAGGTTCCATTTTACAGGAAATGAAGTGGAGTGTGAACAACTTGTATGGGTTCCCAAACGATCTGGTCAAAGTGAACCTTTCAACACATATGTGTGGCGAAGAGGCACTATTCCTATCTGGTGGGGTGCAGAACTGAAAATCACAGCTGCAGAAGCTGAAATTTATGTTTCAGATTGTGATCCTTATAAAGGAAGTGTACAATATTATGAAAGACTGAGTAAGAGATATGATGCTCGAAACCTAGAAATACGTGCTGGTGAGAAATCAAACAGGAAAGCTTTGGTTCCCATTGTATGCATAAACTTGCTTCGAAATGGTGAAGGAAAGTCAGAGTCCCTTTTGGTTCAACATTTTGAGGAGTCTATTAACTTTATTAGATCATCTGGGAAGCTTCCTTATACTCGGGTCCATTTGATAAATTATGATTGGCATGCTAGTACAAAATTAAAAGGTGAACAAATGACAATTGAAGGGTTATGGATGCTTCTGAAAGCACCTACTATATCTATAGGTATATCTGAAGGGGATTATTTGCCTTCCCGACAGCGAATAAATGATTGCAGAGGTGAAGTTATCTACAATGATGATTTTGAAGGTGCATTCTGCTTAAGAACACATCAAAATGGCATAATACGTTTTAACTGTGCCGATTCTTTGGATAGGACCAATGCTGCTAGTTTTTTTGGCTGCCTCCAAGTATTCACTGAGCAATGTAGACGACTCGGGATATCTCTTGATAGTGATTTGGCATTTGGTTATCAGTCAATGAGAAATAATTATGGTGGATATACTGCTCCACTGCCACCTGGGTGGGAGAAGCGATCTGATGCTGTGACAGGAAAAACGTATTATATTGATCATAATACCAGAACCACCACATGGATGCATCCATGTCCTGATAAACCATGGAAGAGATTTGATATGACATTTGAGGAGTTCAAGAGATCAACAATTTTATCTCCCGTATCTCAACTTTCTGACCTTTTCTTACTTGCCGGGGATATTCATGCTACTCTTTACACAGGTTCCAAAGCAATGCATAGCCAAATACTTAGCATATTCAGTGAAGAAACAGGGAAGTTTAAACAGTTTTCTGCTGCACAGAATGTGAAAATCACTCTGCAAAGAAGATATAAGAATGCCATTGTGGATAGCTCTCGTCAAAAGCAATTAGAAATGTTTCTTGGAATGAGGCTTTTCAAGCATCTTCCATCAATTTCCCTTAAACCTCTACATGTATGTGACTTGCCAACTGTCAAAGTTAACTGAGTGATGCCTTTCTGTTTCTTTTTCATGCATCAAGTGCCTAGCAATTGCAGTTTCATAATTAATTTCATGTTAGTCACTGAATCACATCTCCTTTCACTTTTTTGCATCTCTCTGTTGCTAAATTTTCGGTATTCATGTCTGCTTCTGGTTGAGGGATTCCACTTTTAACTGTTGACTTGTAATGCCAGTTAATACCATAGAATTTTTTTTTTAATGTTGGAACTTTTAAACCTTGTGGTTTACAATGGGAACGGACTAGCATTTATCAATAACATGTATCTGATTTGTAGGTACCATCTCGACCTTCTGGGTTTGTTCTCAAACCAATTGCAAACTTGTTTCCTATTTCTGGTGGTGAAGCTAGTCTTCTGAGTTTCAAAAGAAAAGGCCTTGTCTGGGTATGCTAAATGCTTTTTACCGTTCTATTATGTATGAATTTCACAATTATATTTGCCTAAAATTTTTATATATCTTATCTTACCGAAATATGTATATATTTTCCTTTCACAGATTTGTCCACAGCCTGCAGATGTAGTTGAAATCATTATTTATCTTGGTGAACCTTGCCATGTTTGTCAGCTTCTTCTCACAATATCCCATGGTGCAGATGATTCAACTTATCCATCAACAGTTGATGTAAGGACAGGGCGCCATTTAGATGGGCTTAAACTGGTCTTAGAGGTCTGTATTTGGTCCTCATTATGTCTCACAACTCATAATATTCATGTGTGCATAATACTATCGAAAGAGTTGGTCTTAATCATGCTATTTGAATAGGAAGAAGTCTTGCGCTCATTTTTGCTGTGTGCAACTTAAAACTTTCTAAAAGGAATAGTTTGAAAGGCATCTTCAATTTTTAATTATTATTTTGACTGTATAATATTTATGGTTTACATAATGTAATATCTTCTTAGGTATAAAATAAAAATATTTGAATTTTAGTAGGCAATGGTTTGTCTAGCTATAGTGACGAGCAACTTATTACTTTCTTTTATGGAGTTTTGTATAAATACAGTTCTGACATCTGAACCTGTCTGACATCTATTGGCAGGGTGCTTCTATACCACAATGTGCAAGTGGGACCAACCTTGTGATACCCTTACCTGGGGCAATTAGTGCAGAAGACATGGCTATAACAGGGGCAAATTCTCGTCTTCATTCCCAAGATGCATCACCCTTCTCCTTACTGTATGATTTTGAGGAACTTGAGGGAGAGTGGGATTTCCTTACTCGTGTAGTTGCACTAACCTTTTATCCAACTGTTTCTGGAAGAAAACCATTAACGTTTGGTGAGGTATATGAGTCATCGCTTGACTAACTATTATATTCTGGGCATTTTTATTTAATATTCTGTGTGGGTTGAATGACTGTACTATTTTGTCTTTGTGACTAAAAAATCCTATGTATTGCAAACATGATGCATAATTTAACTGAATAGGCGAGTTGATAATCAATCAATATAGGTTTAATTCTTCATGTAACAAATTTACTTACAAAATCCCATTCTTCTCCTATTCTCTGTATAAGATTAGTAAATTTGATGTGGATCCATTTTGAGGTATCTCTGTATTGTGTGGAAATGCCTCGTTATTAACTAGAGGGTGCTAAAGTATCATGTGCTTTTAATTCAAATGTTTCCTAGCTATGTGATTTGTTGTTTGTCGGTGTTAATTTAGACCGCATGTCACTAACAATGAAAACTTGTTCCTTTTCTAAATGGATTTGATTCTATCATATTTTCATTATTTCCCTTTTTCTCTAAGTCAATTTCAATTTGATGAAACAGAAATACTTTCTAAAATGTCGAGGTCTTGAAATAAATTTAAAAATGAATATATAGATGAGTGCTCGAAAAGCAATGCAACATGATTTGTATTGTTCTTCTACTTGTTACTAGACCAATGGTTGAATGCTTTACTTGCATATGTGCTCTCCCCATGCCTATTAATTCAATTGCTAAGTTAATTTTCTATTGCTCTACTATTTTCAAGGTAGGCATGTAAATCTTTAATTGCTGCTATATGTTGTGGTTTGTCTATAGATTGAAATCCTTGGAGTTTCTCTTCCTTGGAGTGATATATTTACTAACGAAGGCCCTGGCACAAGATTAGTAGAGCATGTCAAGAAGTTTCAAGAGGAGCTTAATCCCTTTTTATCTGGTTCAGATACAAGTCCATTTAACCCTTCATCCACCGAAAAAGTATCACCACCCAAGCAAGGAGGCGCTTCTGCTGACCTTTTGCTTGACCTCCTGTCAGGGGAGGACCCACTTCCACACCCACTTGCACAACCAGTAACTGACAATCTTGTCTACCAGGAAAATGACCCACTTGATTTCTTGGGCCTAGGTGTCGATAATCATGGTGCCAAAAGTGATGGTAAATTTTCAGCAGAAGATGCCCGACATTCAGATAGTAGTGCCGAACAATATTTGACGTGCCTTAAAACTCTTGCAGGGCCAGGTCTGGTATGTTATCAATTTCATGATGTTTCTATGAATCATAAATTTTCCAAAAACATTCTTTTCTCTCTTCATGATGAATGTTCCATACATTATTCCATTATTGTTGTTGTCAAAGATAATTCATGACATAATATTTGGATATAAGTTCCATTCATGATTGTTATTTGTTATCAGATTCCGTGCAGTTTCCACTAAGGGATATTGTTATCTTAATTGCCAATATTCACACATGTATTTGCATCATAGTACAGTCACTTTTATTTGTATTAAAGTTTTGGTGAATTCTGCACTTAAGTGGAATTTGGAGCAGCTTTTATTGGTTAATTTAGAGGTTTTGGAAAAGCAAGGAGGGCAATATTTTGTGGTGGTGGTGTGCAGATTTTTCAGTTCTCTTGTGTATTTGGTTGGATTGAAAAGTGAGTTAAGGTTTTATATGGCTGTGTTTTGGTCCTCTATTCGTGGGCTTTAGAAGGCAGCTTCCCTATTAGATTTATAGAGGGTCTGGAGTGTTTTATTGCATTGACAAGTATGTTTGGCTTTACTCTTTCCTTTTTATTTCTTTTCTTAGTGCGAAGGAAATCTCATTCTGCATTTTTTATTTTAGTAAGCCCCTTAAATTAGCCCTCAAGGTTATATATGGCCTGGGGTTTTCCATTTAGTCCCCTTGTTTTAGTCCTTTTTCACTTTATTTTTCAAGGGAGTTTCATTTTTCATAGGGAGAGAGTCTAGGCAGCCTTGATGCATTATTGATTCCTTCTTTTCCTATCCTGTATTGTCTTCATCTGTTTTAGAGGATATTTCTATTTTGAGTCATACTTTCTCCATTTACCCTAATACAATTTCTTTATCAGAAAATGGGAAATTCCTAATAAGCTAAAGCCAAACCAGGAGATGTTGGAGAACTGGTTAATAGTGATTGGTTAATCAGTTGCTTCAAATGGATTCAATAATTTCATTCACCTGTTCCCTTGGGGTGGCTTAGCGGGGTGGGGCATTGAATGTATAAGTTATATCATATTTATATCTCTTAAACGGAGGAAGTAATTGTTCTATTGGTATCTTTAGTTTAAATCTAATCATGAAGTATTTTGGCTATGTTTTGTAGCAAAGAAAAATCAACTTCATTGAAGCCATGAAACTTGAAATTGAACGCCTTAAGTTGAATCTTTCTGCTGCTGAAAGGGATAGAGCCTTACTATCTGTTGGAATGGATCCTGCAACCATAAATCCCAATGCACTTCTTGATGAAGCTTATATGGGAAAATTATCTAAAGTTGCAAACAATCTTGCCCTGCTTGGCGAAGCTTCTCTTGAAGATAAAATTATTGCTGCTATTGGTCTTGGGACTCTTGATGATAATCCAATAGATTTTTGGAATATTATCAGAATTGAGGAAACCTGTTCAGGTGGAAACTGTGAAGTGCGTGCTGAATTTAAAAAGGCAGTTCATTCATCTAGCACAATGTCATCTACTTGTGCTTCAGAAACTTTATTCTTGTGTTCTCAATGTGAAAGAAAGGTTTGTAGAGTTTGCTGTGCAGGGAGGGGGGCGCTTCTGCTTGTAGGATATAACTCTAGAGGAGAGGTCATGAATTACAATGGTGCTTCAAGCCAAAGTGGCCAAGTTGATTTACCTGTAAATCGTTTATTAGCTCGGGATGGTATAATTTGCAAACGGTGTTGCCAGGATATTGTGCTTCATGCATTGATTTTGGACCATGTGAGGGTTCTGATTAGCTTACGAAGAACAGAGCGTGTGGAAAAGGCTGCTTGCAATGCTTTGAAGCAAATAATTGGTTCATCTTGGGATTATCTTCTAGAAAAGAATCATGCCTATTATAGCAAGCCTACTAGAAAAGCAGTACATTCGTTACTGAACGGATATGAATCCCTTGCTGAATTTCCTTTTGGCAGCTTTCTACACCCGGTATATTTTTTAACTTAATATATTTTTATTTTTGCCACTCCATCTTCCAAAGATGTGTTTAGGCAATGATATATGGCTTGCATCAAAAGTTGAATCATGCATGGACGAGATTAATACCAATTATCTTAATGATTTTAATCGTTGATGGTTCATCGGTGAATATGTTTTTGTAGAAGGAAGGAAATCATTTGATACAACTGATGCAAGAACTTGAGATTTAACTTTCGTTCAAACAATCACAAATTTTAAGCATGCAATTGCAACAATTGTGTATGTGATTTTTTTAGCTAAATTCTTGTGTATGATTATGCTGTCCCATTTTGCTAGACCACTGGAGCTGAATTAATGATTTTCAAGTGATATATCCAGAAACTATAGTAAAACAAAATACAAGCCTTATTTTCTAGAAAAGATTTAGAAAATTAGCAAATACCATAGCAAACCTATCTTTCGTTAAATATATTGGCTGCTTTATAGCAAATATTTAACTGTTTTCTGTGGCTTAATCAACTGTCACTTTTTGATTATCCTCTCGTTTGTAATAATTGCATGTTAAGTGAAGCAATATGGGGTCTAATTTTGTGTCGCCACTATGTAGTGAAAAGAAAAGATTTTTTGCTACATTGGGGGAGCCAATTTATATGCTATAACCATTAACCATGCAATTGCAGGTTGAAGTAGCAGCAGATTCTGCTCCATTTTTGTCATTGCTTGCTCCTTTAAATTCTGGTTTGGGGTTATCATATTGGAAAGCTCCGTCTAGTACATCTGCCGTTGAATTTGGAATTGTCCTTGGCAATATTTCTGATGTTAGTGGGGTTATATTGATTGTCAGCCCATGTGGCTACTCTGCGGCTGATGCTCCAATTGTAAGTATTCATTTGTCATTTCCTTTGTGCTTTATTTTTTCCTTTTATTGTTCATTGAGTTTAAATTTAACTCTAGGAATGCATTGGCACAGGTGCAAATTTGGGCAAGTAACAAAATGCACAAGGAAGAAAGATCTTTAATGGGAAAGTGGGATCTGCAATCTATGATTAATGCTTCCTCAGAATTATATGGACCTGAACAGTCAGGAACAGAGAATAAAGTGCCTAGACATGTAAAGTTTACCTTTAAGAATTCTGTTCGGTGCCGCATAATTTGGATAAGTTTACGCCTTCAGCGACCTGGTTCAAGTTCTATAAATATTGGAAATGACTTCAATCTGTTGTCTATTGATGAAAACCCTTTTGCACAAGAAACTCGACGGGCCTCATTCGGAGGATCTATTGAGAGTGAACCCTGTCTTCATGCCAAGAGGATTTTAGTGGTTGGAAGCTCCACTAGGAAGGAAGTTGATCTTAAACCACAACAAAGCTCTGACCAGTTGGCCCTGACAGGGTGGTTGGAAAGAGCACCACAGCTAAATAGATTCAAGGTAAAATCTATGCTATTTTGCTTAATCCTTTTTGATAACCATTTTGTTTTTGAAGTTATCTCAATCTCAAAAATATCTATTAACCTCATTTAATTAGGTTCCAATTGAGGCTGAAAGATTGATGGACAATGATCTTGTCCTGGAGCAGTATCTGTCTCCTGTTTCTCCCTTGCTTGCTGGATTTCGTCTAGATGCCTTTAGTGCAATCAAGCCTCGGGTTACCCATTCACCTTTTTCAGATGTACATAGCAAAAGTTTTCCTTCCCTTGTGGATGACAGATACATCACTCCAGCTGCATTGTATATTCAAGTATCTGTTCTCCAGGTAATTACTGGAACAATACTACTTCTGTCACTTTTCTCTTGCCTAGATCCATGGAGGTTTTCCTTCCATGAATTGCTATGTTTAGTAGAGCTCTGATTTTGTCTACCTAATTTTTTTTTTCTGGTCATGGTTAGTAATATGCAGAATGAATTTTAAAATAAGAAAAAAGGCATCAAGGTGTAATTCATAGCCTTTTTTTATTTTTTATATCGAAGAAGCATAACCTGTACTCTTTTTAAGTAATAGAAAAATGGTTCTTCCGTTGTTTGTTTTTTGAAGTTGCACTTTAAAGAAAATTTTCTTTTATAAGGGTAAATTTCTTTTAATAGAAACGAGAGTGCCAAGGCATCACTATGTTGTTTGCCTCCCCCAGTATGTTGGCACCACAAACAACGTCAATCATTTGCTGCACCTCAAAACGAAAGAAGAAAATATGAAAATAATGGGGGGACCAAACCTGACCCATTAATCCCTAACCCTTTAAAAGGGTAAATCAAATCTTTCTCATAAAAGCTCGGGACAAATAAAACCAGGAATATCATCCCACCAAGTATAACCTTGAGATCTAGTGCCAAACTCAATGAGTTTATCCACACATTGATTACTTTCCCTATGAATATGCAAACAATGAATGCACATAGTATTACTATTTACACAACAGTTCTACATGATTCTAAGGAGTAATACATGTATTCGACCGAGCTTCAGTAATAAGTTGAGTTACCCTCAATCCAAAGATTAGTCCAGTCGCACCTATCATCCCATCATATAAAGCAGTATGAACACTAAGCTATTAAGAGAAATAACCCACATGTAAGCATGATGATCTCTAAAAATAATCCTATAGCCAAATACACTAGGAGAACCTTTAGCTGTCCCGTCAGTATGAGTATAATACATCTAAACCAATGTGAAGGAGAAGCAAGCCAAAAAAATCAGGAACATAGGACACAACCTTCCTGGGATGTATGTCTACTCCATAACTTTTAAGAATAATAAGCTTTTGAACATTGGACTTCATACAATCGTCACAACAATTCTTTGCCCGATTACCTCAACATAAGGGTAAAAAGTACGAACTCAGTTTTAATGATATTTTGAAGTCTAACTCCTACGTATATTTTTATCATAAAATAGCAATTCGAAAATCTTAAGCTCTTAGGTTAGGTGAAGAAATATAAATGATTTTTATATTGCATTGGCTAGAGGCATAGCATCAGGGATCCATGGACCACCTAGTCTATGCTAAGATTCTTTTTTGTTTAATTAGAAAGGGGCGACCTGGATTGATTTGTAGACCTCTCTAAAGGCTTTTTTATGAACCTACTATTCCATAAACCTAAGCTGTCGAATAAATACATTTTTTGTTATATTTGACACCTACCCACCCATCTTTCGAAATATTGCTTTTTTATTAATCTTTTATGGGTGAAACGACCGGACTATTTTGATTGATTGCAGGAACCCCATAGCATGGTCACCATTGGTGAGTACCGATTACCGGAAGCCAGAGCTGGAACACCGATGTACTTTGATTTTTCTAGCCAGATACAAACTCGCAGAATTTCCTTCAAACTACTCGGAGATGTTGCAGCTTTTACTGATGACCCATCAGAGCAAGATGATTCTGGCGCTAGAATTTCTTCGCTGGCAGTAGGGCTATCTTTGTCGAATAGAATTAAGCTGTATTACTATGCTGATCCATATGACCTTGGCAAATGGGCTAGCCTGGGAGCAGTTTAATTACACGTCAGTCAGTGCTGGTTATTACATTGATTATTGTGTAAACCTTTTCACGTTATGTTGTATTATGGTATGTAAAGTTCATCCACTGATGTAATAGTATTATAGGATTATTCTATTAGGAACATTATTTGTATTATTTCTGGCCGCTTGTGGGTTAGCTTGGAAAGTTGGGATTTGGGAGTCTTGATTGAGTTTGGGGTTGGAGGTTCGATTTTAGTAGTTATTTAGTTTACCGAAAGGGTGAATTTCATTTTTGACTTATATTTTTAATGTATTTGTTTCTCTCAAGTTTTCTAAATTTTGTAAATGTCCACCGGAGCTACTCTCTGGTTGCAATATTTTACGTTGATCCTAAAGCAGAGTTTCTTCTTTATCCTTCATGTATTTATGAAGCCTTCTCATTCCCTCATTCACGATGGTTATTGATATTCTATGAGCTTCGTGTAATGATGGCCTAGTACCATAAAGGCACGCATTTCATTTTAATAAACAAAAAACGTGATTCATATACCAAAAAAAGGTGAAGATGGGGAGGGTCCACGGTGGACAAACAGATGGATTCTTATCCGGAATGAACCAATGGATTTCCATTATCAGATCACACACTTAGTCAAATAACATCCACACCTGGTTACTGTCCCGGGCTAACGTTACCGAATATTTTCCTATTTCGTGTAACAAGATAAAGCAAAACTTAATCAATAAACAACTTGCCTATTCCTGACTGCTTCTGCTTTCTCATTTCAGAATAGGAGCCAATGGCTCATTTGCTAACACCACCTCCTACCACTGCTGCAACAGCTCTCCCCGCGAGAGCCCGGAAGAGCCTCCTCTATTCTTGGAAAAATGGTAACTTTCCAACTTCAAGAGTGTGCTGCTTTGATCACCAAAATCAACAATCACAGCCCTCTTCCGTCTCTGATCTTGATCAAGTCCCTCCTCATCGTGGCCACTCTCTGCGTCGCAGGTATCTCCTTTATTATCAGCTTCAACTGCAAAACTTGTAATACTTTATAAGTTCTCAAAGTAAACAAATATTTATTCTCACTATTATTAATTTATTATTATTGTTATATTGAAATTAAATGAATAAATCGAATAAGCAAGGTAATAAGATGAAACAAAGAATGGTGCATTGTTATTTATTACAATTACAATATTGCATGTAGGACATTGGTGGGGTTAAGTGGTGCGGTAGTGGTGGGGTTGGGTCTGATTGATGAGCAAAGGGCAAGTGGTGCTGCAAGGCGTCCACCGCCTCCACCGACGGAGAAAAAGGACCCGAACGTGAGTGGTGTTATGGCTAAAATATTGGCTAGCAAGAGGAGAAAAGAAGCCATGAAGGAAGAAGTTGGCAAGCTAAGAGCGAGAGGCAAAACCGTTAGTGAAGAGGCACCACCACCACCTCCTCCTCCTCCATCTGAATAGTTTCCACGTGTTTAACCTTTCTATTCTCACTTTTCAAATGGTTAATGTTACTGTTGTATTACTATTATCGTTCAGTTGAATACGACCTTTTATGGAGTGAAATGACATTCTTTTACAAAGGAATTAATGTGGTTTCATCTTACCATTTTAATTTACCCACTTCTTAAATTAAGTGATAAAAAGATCAAGACAAGACCCGGATTAGGATGGAACAGCACGACTCAGATTTTGTAAGAGCTCGTATAACTGTCAATAATGGTTGCGCTTACAATGAGCCAAGTCAGGTTGATGATTACCCCGCACCACTTTTTGAAGACGTTGGAAGGCCACAAAAAGTGTTAAGAACTAAAACAATATTATGAAAACAAGAACTTCAACAGTCTGGAGGAATGACTTGCATTACTATTGAATGAGATGCGGAAGCTACTTATAGCTTTACAGACTAAAAGAAAATAAACTACTCTTCTACGTTGTTCCTAGAGACATGGTAACAGACTTGACTAAATCAAATAGCGATAGATCCTAAAGACTAGACTTTTATTCTAACAGAATAACAAACTAAGACTAAATCTTATCATTCCCTCCCCTAAACTAGACTGCCTAAGCAGCTAGTTTATCTTTGGCGCATCACAGGCTCCCAACTTCCTTCTGAGCTCCTGAAATAACTCCAGTTTTAGTGGTTTTGTAAGTATATCTGCTACTTGTTGCTTAGTTCCACAAAACCTGAGCTGCAAAGCT
>Ga0099824_1006405_pt1 | contig 16164 bp, 6 predicted proteins | sample SiratrowhiteBW_FD_76837 | JGI IMG/M metagenome (GOLD analysis project Ga0099824, IMG submission 76837) | Root nodule microbial communities of legume samples collected from California, USA - Siratro white BW | ecosystem: Host-associated > Plants > Roots > Nodule | place: USA: California...
TATATATATATATATATATATATATATATATATATATAAACTATTTTTATTTTATAGAAAAAATTTATTTATGTTATATTTTTATTTTTTTAAAAATACTTATAAATGTTTTTATTTTTTTGACACATTGTTTTCTATATATTTTTATATATAATAAAATATAACAAAAAAAAAAATAAATATTTATTTATTATATATATATATATATATATATATATATATATATATATATATATATATATATATATATATAAACTAATTTTATTTCATAGAAAAAATTTAGTTATGTTTTATTTTTATTTTCTTAAAAATACTTATAAAAGTATTTATAATTTTGAGACATTGCATTCTACAACATCGTATAATGGATACTGCAACTTCATAAAAATTAAATTTTCAATTTTATCAATTATATATTCTCAATTATAAATTCTTTTAGATTCAAAACTTAAATTTCAAAATATATTAATGTATTTTTGGAATATATTTATAAATTTATTTGAAATGTATTTCAAAAATGCACATTAAATATATTTCAAAATATTTTTCAAATAAATTTGGGATTGTACAATTCACAACCTTCTTATATTATCATCTAATACAAAATAGGATGGTTTTATAAATCTGGACTTAGATAATTTTGACAGTTCACTGTTCTCATGTGCAGTTTTGAAAAGAGGGGTGCAAAATGCAATGAACACAATTTCGGAGAGTGTCAGTATTCCATGGTATGTACCCAAGTCCAACCATGGGTATCTGCCGGTTGACTCAAATTCAACGTTTTTCTTTAGCTTGATTAGTTAAACAAAGTTGGATGGTGAATTTTTACTCATTTCATTAAACGAGTTTATTTTAAATATTTAAGTTTAGTTTGCTTAGAAAATAGAAACTACTTTTAAAATTGAGTTATTTAACTACTCATACTTAAATTATTTTTATATTTTATTTTAATACTATATTTCTTTTCTCCTTATAATTTTTTCATATAAAGTTTAACAAGCGAATATATAATATTGTTTTCATAAAAATTCTTGATAGAATACATAAATGCATTATTTATAAGTTTTAACATTGAGCTTTTAAAATTCAGTGGCTTTAATTAAATAATTTAACCTAATATCAAACTTAACTTGATCTGTTTGACTAAATAAACAAATATAAAAATCACTTAACTTATTTACATCTTAATTACAAGCCATTTGGGACATCCTACTTCAACTATATATATCTAATGCATAGATCAAATTTTCAAATTTTCAAATTTGATATATATATATACGAGATCATTTACAAGAGATCATCAGTGCACTGCACATAATGTGTCACAAATTCATTTGATCACTGGAACATTGAAATAAATAAAGACCAAGAGGACTTCAAGTCAGCGGTGAAACTTCTCTACCGAGGATAGTTATGACCACAAATAATAGATATAAAGGAAGAGGTTCACGCGTTCACAATAGTGAAATCAATAAAAGCATTGACTTATTAAGTCTTACCATACCTCAATTTGATGGATTTCTCATCTGTAAGAGTTTCAATGTTCTAATTCAATTTGCAAAACAAGAGAAGAAATGGCCCTTGGTATGGTGGGAGAGGCTCTCATATCTGCTTGTATGGAGATCTTGATAACAAGGATAGCTTCTAGAGAGTTTCGAGATTTCTTCTCCAGTACAAAGCTGGATATTTCTTTGATGGATGAGTTGAAGATAAAGCTATTGGCAGTTAATGCTGTGCTCAATGATGCTGAGGAGAAGCAGATCACTGATCCTGCAGTGAAGGAATGGCTTAATGAGTTGAGAGATGTTGTCTTAGATGCAGAAGATTTGTTGGATGAAATCAACACACATGCTTTGAGACGCAAGGGGAAGGGAGAATCTAGAACATTTTCTACCAAGGTAAGATCCTTGCTTCCTTCTAGCTTTAAAAACTTCTACAGGGGTATGAATTCCAAGTTTGAAGCAATATCTAGAAGGCTAGAACATTTTGTTAGACAAAAAGATATTCTTGGCTTGCAAAGTGTTACTAGGAGAGTCTCTTATAGAACGGTAACAGATTCATTGGTTGAATCTGTTGTGGTTGCTAGAGAGAATGACAGGGAGAAGCTACTGAGCATGCTTCTATGTGATGATGGTGATGGCATGTCTAGTGATATAGAAGTGATCACAGTATTGGGCATGGGGGGTCTGGGAAAAACAACCCTTGTTCAATGCCTTTATAATGATAGTAAAGTGCAGAAACATTTTGATTTGACAGCTTGGGCATGTGTGTCAGATGATTTTGATATTCTCAAGGTAACGAAGAAAATTGTTGAATCTCTCACATCCACAGATTGTCACATTACTAATCTTGATGTTCTTCGTGTTGAATTGAAGAATAACCTAAGAGATAAGAAATTCTTGGTTGTGCTTGATGACCTTTGGAATGAAAAGTATAACGATTGGCATCACCTAATAGCACCTTTTAGAAATGGGAGAAAGGGAAGTAAAATCATTGTGACAACCAGACAACAAAGAGTTGCACAGGTCACACATACATTTCCCACTTATGAACTGAAACCTCTTAGTGATGAAAATTGCTGGCGCATACTGGCCAGACATGCATTTAGAAGTAAAGGTTACCACAATTATCCAATCCTAGAAGAAATTGGTAAAAAAATTGCAAAAAAATGTAATGGTCTACCACTGGCAGCTAAAACATTGGGAGGCCTTTTGAGATCAAATGTTGATGTTGGGGAATGGAATAGAATTCTGAACAGCAATTTGTGGGCACATGATGATGTTTTACCAGCTTTGTGTATAAGTTATTTTCATCTTCCAGCACATTTGAAGAGATGTTTTGCTTATTGCTCTATTTTTCCAAAACAACATTTGTTGGACAGGAAGGAACTGATCTTGTTATGGATGGCTGAAGGCTTTCTCCAACATGTTCATGAAGAGAAAGAAATGGAATCAGTAGGCAATGACTGCTTCAATGAGTTATTATCTAGATCCTTAATTCAGAAAGACAATGCTGTTGCAGAGGAAAATTTTCGAATGCATGACCTCATCTATGATTTGGCTAGACTTGTGTCAGGAAGAAGTTCTTACCACTTTGATGGCAGTGAAATCCCAAGAACTGTTCGCCATTTATCATTTCTCAGAGAGATGTTTGATATCTCTGAAAAGTTTGAGGGCTTGTATGAGCTCAAGTGTTTGCGGACCTTTCTACCACGATTGTCATATCCATTTGTACAATGTTACTTGACCAAAATGGTATCACATGACTGGTTGCCAACACTAAGATGTTTGCGAATACTTTCATTGTCTAAATACACAAACATCACTGAGTTGCCTAATTCCATTGGCAATTTGTTGCACTTGAGGTATCTGGATCTTTCCTACACTTCAATTGAAAGCTTGCCCGATGAAACATTTACGCTTTACAATTTGCAAACTTTGATATTATCAAATTGTGAATCTCTTATTCAATTGCCGCAGAAGATAGGAAATCTGATTAACTTACGCCACCTTGACATCAGTGACACTAACTTGCCAGAGATGCCAACACAGATATGCAGATTACAAGAACTCCGTACCTTGACAGTTTTTATTGTTGGAAGACAAGATGGACTAAGTATCAGAGATTTATCAAAATTTCCTTATCTTCAGGGCAAGCTTTCCATTATGAACCTTCAAAATGTTGTCAATCTTGTGGACGCTTTTCGGGCAAATTTAAAGAAAAAAGAGCAGATCGAGGAGCTTATTCTAGGATGGGGCAGTGATCCACAAGAACCGCAATTTGTAAAAGATGTACTTGACAACTTGCAACCATCAACAAATTTGAAGAAACTCAATATCAAATATTATGGTGGCACTTCCTTTCCAAATTGGATAGGACATTTTTCATTTTCAAAGATCATAGTCCTTACTATAAGTGATTGCAACTATTGCTTGTCACTTCCACCGCTTGGACAACTACCTTCGTTGAAGGAGCTTGTTATCAAAAGGATGAAAATGGTGAAGAAAGTTGGTCATGAGTTCTACGGTAGCAGTGTAGGCTCACAGTTGTTTCAGCCATTTCAATCGCTGGAGAATCTGGAATTTGAAGATATGTCTGAGTGGCAGGAATGGCTACCATTTGAGAGTGAAGGCAGAAACTTTCCCTTTCCATGTCTTAAGACTTTGTACCTGTCCAAGTGCCCCAATCTAAGAGGAACCTTGCCAAGTCATCTACCTTCATTGACCAATGTGATTTTCTCAGAGTGCAACCAGCTGGTGACAAAATTATCTGATGTGCATTGGAATACATCAATTGAAGCAATACACATTAGAGAGGGACAAGAAGACTTGTTGTCCATGCTTGACAACTTCTCTTATTGTGAACTATTGATTGAAAAGTGTGATAGCTTACAATACTTTCCCAGAATGATACTTAGTGCAAATTGTCTTCAAAAGTTGACTCTTACAAATATCCCATCTTTGATTTCCTTCCCAGCTGATTGTTTGCCCACATTATTGCGATCACTTGACATTTGGCATTGTGGAAAGCTAGAGTTCCCATCTCACAACAAATGGCCCAAATTCACTTCACTTGAAACATTGAGAATATGGAATAGTTGCAGTTCCCTGACATCTTTTTCATTAGCTTGTTTCCCTGTCCTTCAAGAGCTTTATATCCGTTTTATTCCCAACTTGGAAGCAATTACTACTCAAGGGGGAGAAGCAGCTCCCAAATTAGTTGATTTTATTGTCACTGATTGTGAGAAACTTAGATCACTGCCAAATCAAATTGATCTCCCTTCCCTTGAACACTTGGACCTATCAGGTCTTCCCATGCTAGAATCATTGTCTCCAAGGTGTTTGCCTTCTTGTTTAAGATCACTTCATGTTGATCTTGGAATACTATCATCTATATCCAAAGAAGAGTTATGTTCGCTATTCCGACGCCTATCTTCTCTGTCACATCTTTTAATCAAGGGTCTTGGTGATGAAGATCTTGTTAACACTCTTCTCAAGGAACAGTCCCTGCCTACTTCTCTAGAATATCTGTTCCTACATAATTTCAGTGGCTTAAAGTTGTTGGAACGAAAAGGGCTTCAAAATCTCACTTCTCTCCAAATGCTTCACATGTACAATTGTCCAAGTATTGAGTCCTTACCTGAGGATCGACTTCCATCCTCTCTTCAAGTACTCAGTCTTAGGGAGTGTCCTTTACTGGAAGCAAGATATCAGAATCATGATGGGAAATACTGGTCTAAAATTGCTCACATTCCTGCCATCAAGATAAATGAAAAGGTCATAATATGAGTTGTTGCATGAATAAGAGTCATCAATAGGTAAATAAACGCTTCAATTATTTTGAAAAAGTATGATGTTAAATTCTTAATGTTACGCCACTTTTATTTTTATTTCTTTTGCTCCTAGAGAACGAATTTGTCTGTCAAACTTATTGCTGACCACATAAATAATTATTGATGGATTGACCTTCTGTTTCAAACTATTTTGGATTGCTGGGTATAGAATGATAATACATTTACTTCAAATTTGTTTTTCTTTATTAAATAGGCATTTAGAAACAAGCATTGTAACATGTTTAATTGGAGATTTTTAAAGTATTCCTAATGCATCTGATGACAAGAAAAGTTAGTATTATGAGATAATAAGTCTTGGTTGGAAGTAGGAAGAAAGAAGCACGCAGGATGGCCTCTTATCCTTATAGAGTAGATTGCATGAATCAATTGCTAAAAGGATCGCAAAATGCCAGGACTCAGATGCAGAAAGATAATGGTATAGACTACTCTGACCTAGATTGAGTAAATAAATGGTATTAGGAAGTAAGTTTTAAATCTAACTTATCCTTTTTAAAACCAATTTAGTAAGGTCATGATTTAGTAAAACCGATTTAATAAATTGATCTTATCTTATGCGACATAATATCTCTAACACATCCCCTCGTATAGATCTCGAACCTACAATTAGATATAAGTGAAGGTCTAAACACAACATGATAGTAACTGAAACAATAGATCACAAATCTTGTTAGAATAAATTCGGATTAGAGTTTTAAATCCTTACAAAACTAGCTTAGTAATGTTAAAATTGTTTGCTTATATTGTAAATTGATACTATCTTTAACCGGATACGAGATCTCCAATAAATGATAATGCACAACATAATACTGTGATAAGTATAATCTGTGTTTCATCTTCTTTTTTTCCCTAACTAAGCACCTCATGAAAAACTCTGTTTATACACTCAGGATATATGTGATTAGATGAAATGGATTGTTGTGACTCAGTAATCTACTCTTTTTCTATTATGGATTACTATCTAGATGTCAAACTTAAAAAAATTGTTTAGAAATGAGATTTTTTTTTTTTTTTTTTTCATAATGACTACAGTTGGTAGCTGAGCCGAGAAAGTGGCGACACATTTCTTCACATTTGCTTGCTGTGATGGTGACAGTTTATTGCGTTATTCGCTTCTCTAGTGCCTATTTCAATCTTATTATCACATATTCACTTAGGAAGTTTGTTTTGGCATGAAGTATTTGTAAAACTAGAATGGTGTTCTATTTATGATGATTTTCTGGTATCATCCAAACATTTATAAGAAACGAGATTTTGTATTAGACTTGTTGTTTATACTAGTATTTTGTTATCTTAAATAAATGTTACCGTGTTCCTTTGTGTTACTCGAAGTCTGAATCTATTTGGAAGTGTATTTCTTTTATATTATAGTTTTAGAGTCAGCTGGATGAACGTTCTTAACCTCGTTCCTCATGAGAATAATAACAAGGAAAATTGAAGGTATAGATTCTCTATAAGTAAAATTAGTTTATGTTCGAACTAGTTTTTATAAATTTTTTTATATAGTTTCTCTAATTTTTTTTTAACTTTTAAAAAAATTAATTTTAATTTATGAATAAGTAAGTTTATTTTCTTTTTATTTTTGTCTCTTAGAATGACTTAAGGAGAATTTCGTCCAAATAGGTAGTTACAGTTTATTTAGATGAACTACTCCAAAAGTAATTTTAAGGAAGAAAAGTAAGAAAAAACAAAAGAGAATGAAATGTTTTTTTCCGACAAGTTTAAACTTGGAGTTAAATTTTTAGGAAAAACTACAAAAGAAAGCTTCTACAAAACTAACTTATATAAGCTAATTCTTTAGCTCATGAAAAAACGTATTTTAATTTTCTTCTTTTTTTACACGGATTCATGAATAACGAAAGGAAAATCTCTACAATTTACTTATTATGTAAAATAATGCTTGATATCCTATGCTTCTCTCGGAGTTTTGATAAAGTAGAAAATTACCCATATACATAATTGTAGTTAAGTATGTCTTTTGATCAATGTGTTGAATATTGATATTTTATACAAAGTTTCAAATTTCTAAATATTCTCTTTTTTCATTGTAAATATAGAGTGGATCATGCTATAACTATTGTAGTACTAGGTTGATTCAAATGTGAAAGGAGAAGATAACAAGGCAAGAACGACGACTATGCTAAACTTTTACATTTTTAAGGTTAAAAATAAAAACCTAAACTATTTTTAGGACATACCTATCTTTAATTGTCAAAAATGATGCTGCCACGTAAGACCAATTAACAATAATACCTTTATATTCTGTCAAAATGGAATTTAAAATCCAACATCTCAAAATAACATTACTCATATAAATTTTGCTGAAAAAAATTAAACTTAAATACAAAAGAGTTAAGCACATGAGTTAATTTAAGACAAATTTCACAAAAGTTACATGAATCCAACTTAATTCTATATATTTTGGAAGGGGTAGGATAATAGATATACTCAAATTGAATTGATTAGAAAACATACCTAATTTTAGTTTCTTCAATTTTTAAAACATGATTTTAGTTTCTCAAATTTTAAAAATTCGATTTTTCGTACCTTGAATTTATTTTTATTTATGCACTAGAAATATTTTAAATTATTTTAGTTTCGATTGGTTATTAAATATCATTTTTTTTTAAATTTAAGACCAAATTAATTTGTTTTAAATTGAGTGACCAAAATTGTATTGGTCTCAAATTGTAGGAATCAAAAACATAATTAAGTATAAATTATAAATGTCAAAATATCAAAATATTATTATAAAAATTTGTGAAGCATAATTAATTTATAATTTATGAAGTATTATTATTATTATTAAAGAAACAAAATGAAGTATAAAATGGGAGGTTTGATGGTATTAATTAAATGCAATTTTTAAATTTACATTTTTATTTATTAAATTTTAAATTATTAATATAAATAAATTAATATAAGTATCATGTTTATGAAATAGTTACAAATGAAAATATATCGTGTGCATATAGTTTATAAATTATAAATATTTCAAACATCAAAAGGTTATAAGATAAAATTATAAAGCCGAAATAATTTATATATTACTGTTATTATAAAATAATTAAAAATAAAGAATAAAGTCGGAGATTTGTTGATATTGATTAACTTCAATTTGTAATCCAATTTCTGTATATACATATGAAACTTATTTTACTAATAAACCAATCAATTTTGTTGTGATTATTAGTAATCTTATTATAAATATTATTATTTTTATTATTATTATAATTATGATTTTTATGATTAATAATAATGATAATATTAATAATAATAATAATAATAATATTAACATTAATAAAAATAATAATATTGATGATGATAATAATAATAATAATACTAATCATAATGTTAACATTAATAATAATATTATTAATATTAATATTAATAATAACAACAATAATAATGATAATAATATTAATAATATTAATAATGATAATAATATTATAAATAATAATAATAAATTTACATTAATAATAATATTAATAATAATAATAATAATATAAATATTTATATTATATACGAATTTAATTTTGTATGTAATATTTGATGTAAATTCGTATATAAAAATTTGTATGTAGTTTTGATTTTATTTATAAATGATCCATATATAAATCCATGTTAATTTTATATATAGATATAAATTTGTATGCAATGTAAATTTTATATATGAATATTCATGTGTAACTTTTGTATGTAATTTGTGATTTTTTTACAGTGAGATGCTATTATTTGGTATTAGAGCAAGATTTTCGGTTCAGTTAAGTCTTCTTCATATTCGTTGTTGTATTTTTAAATTTTCATGTTGTTCATCTATTATTTTTCATTTTTTAGTTGATTTCCACCGTTTAATTGTTGTTTTCCATTTAATCAGTTCAAAATACTCCAATTTTCTTGAACCATCCACAATTATGCTTATTAGTGTTCATGTTGTTATGTTGTGTTTTTAATTTTTGTTGAGTCTTGAATTTTATTTTATGTCCAGTGGTTATATTAGAGTATAATTTTCATTTTGAAATCAATTTCAGTTTGTTTAAGTCACGTTCCATATATGTCATAGAATTCAAGTTGTACCGTTTGAAATTTTTAGTTTCTTGATTTTGTGCTAAACTGCAAGTGTTAGTGAAGTTCTTGATGTTGGATTAATATTTTAGTCACAGATGTGCCTTTCTGTGCTTTGTATTTTCTGCTTTTGAGTACATTCACTTATTATTGGATCATTGGTGAGTATCTTAGTGTTAGGTATTGATCATCTTCTTGAACTCCCTTAAGTTTGACATTTTGCATTGGATTATGAAATTTACTGGGAGCAAAATACATAATATTTTGGACTGAAAATTTATAAAGGAGCATCTTGAGATGTCAACAATAATGTGTTAAAAAGGAAAATCCAAATTCTAAATAAAAAAATGAAAAAATCATACAAGTCATGATGTCAGGTGCTGAAAACAAAAATAACAGAGTTCTCTACCCTCAGTTTACTGTCGGTTTTGCATTTATTATAATTTTTCCATTGCTTAGTTTGAGCTGAAACTTTATGGGTAGCTACTGCATGATGTTGAGTAAATGAGTAAAAATTCATCAAAAATACTTAGTACAAAAGTTTATATAAATTTGTGAGTAACCACTCTCCAGTTTATGTGCCAAAATGTTTTTGTGAGCATTAATTGTTGTTTGTCAATTGCTTCTAAAATCTGAGTTTGTCAATTCAATAATCCATTTGAGTTTACTTTTCAAATTTAGTTTTTGTTGCTTTCAATTTTCAAATTTAGTTTTTGTTGCTTTCAATGTTGGGCTTCTTTCAAGTGACACATAATTGCAATTGGATCGCTTCATGCGGATGAGGTTTAACTTTTCTTTGATGTACTAAAGCCAAGAATGAAAGGGGATGGAGTGATTCTTCTTACACCTCCATATTGACTTCCTGCACCTTCATAATTTTAACATATTCCCATTTTAATCTTAAAAAAAGATAAAAATAACCTTCATTGATGATAACTGAGATTTTTTTTTTCACTTTGCGGGTTGCACAACCCACAATACAAGAAAAAATTATGTATTGCGGGTTATACAACTCGTAATGTATTTAAAAAAAACTTGTGTTGCAGGTTGTACTACCTGTTGTTGTGGTGTAATGGTAATTATCACATTAGTTTTACACCTAAAAGGTTCCCAGTTCGATCCTGGGTACATAATGAACACTGCAACCTCCTTCTTCCTCCCAACCTCCTTCCTCCTCCCAACAATAACTTCCTTCTTCAGCAACTCCTACAACAGTCTTCTTCCACCTTTGTAATCTCCCTACATTGCTCTCACAACCCTAAACCTTTATCAATGTCTCCACTGTCACCAACACAGCACCTCTGAATGTACTGTGCCTTTATGCTTCTCTTTTAAAACGAAGGGCATTTTAGTATTTTCCTTATGTCTAAAATTGGAATTTTGAAAAACTATGGAGGTGCAGGAAGTCGTCATGGAGGTGCAAGAAGAATCACTCATGAAAGGGTTGCTCGCAAAGAGGGAGTCACCAATTGGAGTTGAAGTTGAGACTAAACAAATTGGAGTGCAGAGATAAACACTTGGAGAGACAAACACGTCGAGAGCAAATTAGTATATGTTTAAAATTTTGTATACGTGTCATTATATTTGTTTAAGTTGTAAGCACTTTAATATATTTATTTTAGTGGATTCATGTAAAAAATAGTGTGTCTTGAAGGTTCAAAAGTGTCAATCAGTCTCAGTTTAGGATTTCAACTAGTTTTAAATACTTACAAATTGTTTTAATTTTTGTTTTATTTTACAAGTATCATTTGTCTAGTGTTAGTCATAGCCATAAAAAACACATTCGTTTAAGTAATTTTCATTGAGAAAAGATTTGTGAAGTATATTAGAGTAAGATTTTTTCTAAGGAAAGATTTAGTACTTAAGTTGTCCAAGTGACGCACCTCATTTTTATGGGAATCCTCCTAGTGTTATCAGCCTATCGTTTATTTGTGAAATTTTTTTATACAAAACTTAAAAGTCTAAATATACTTCTTACCGCAGTTTTAGTGATGTGAGTAAACATTAACTTTTGAAAGAGATTTTACAAGAGCTTAAGTCACTAAAATTGTGGATAAAGCAAGAGGCCAATATTAGAGAAAGAGAAAAGTTAAACATTATGCTAAACTTACTATTCTAAAGAAGAAATTTAGAACTTAAAGATACAGATCTTAGACAAGAAAAATTAAATAGAAAAATTTAGAAAAGCAAATAGATAAAAGAAAAAAGAGAGAAAAGAAAGAAAAAGAGAGGAAAGAACAAGAAAAAAAGTTGAAATTATGTCAAGACTTTTTATTTGAAGTACACATGGATTTTTTTTAAAACAAAAATTTAAAGTTGTCAATACTTTGTAAAATGTTGTTATTTTTGTTCAAACACAATTTGAGATAGCAATAAATATAATAAGAAGTGATAATGAGACTAAATTTTTCATGACTAATTTCTTTATCAACAAAAGAATAGTATATCAAATGTCATATGTCAATACTCCACAATAAATAGTATAGTTGAAAGGAAACATCATCATTTATGGAATGTAGCAAGAACTTCCATGATACAATCTTATTTACCCAAAAATTATTAGTCATATTATGTGATGCATGTTGCACATATTATAAACATGATTTCCATATCTATTACTATTTTTCTTCTCATGAAATGATTTACAAAAATGCAACAGATTTTAATCAATTAAAAGTGTTTGGATCTTTATACTATGCTAGCTCTTTGTCAACAAATAGAAAAAAAATTGATCAAAGGACACATAAATGTATTTTTATTGGTTTGAAAAGGGAGAGAAAATGATATGTTTTGTTGAATATTCAATCCTGATCAATATTTGTGTCCAAGGATGTTGTCTTTTATGAATATGTTTTTTCATATCAAAGGTTTAGGATACTAGCAACGAAATTGACTGTCCTACCACTCATGATCAAATTCCTTTTATTGAAGATCAACCTATTTTGAGTCAGTCATCAAAAGTCATTTTTGCACCCTATGATAACATTGAAAATAACAATAATAATGACTATGAATCAAACATTGAAGTTTCAAAAGAAGTTTGTTCTCATTGAGACCCTAACCTCAATAAAGATCATGAAACAACACAAAATTCTGAATCAAAAGAGTTAATTTGAACAAGTACTAGAACAAAAACACCACCTGGGTATTTAAAAGATTATCATTGTAATTTCAATGTTTCCAATACATCTTCAAGAGTTAAATATCCTTTGAATTCGATTTTGTCTTATAACTAGTTATCACCTTCTTACACATATTCTATTATGTCCCTTTCTTTACATGTTGAGTCAAACACTTATTCGAAAGTTGTGAAACATGATTGTTGGAGAAAGGTTATACAATGTGAGATATTTGCTTTGGAGTTAAATCAGATATGGGAGACTGCTCTTCTGTCTAAAGACAAAACTGTCACAGGATGCAAATGGATATTCAAATAAAGTATAATGCTAATGGAATGTTGACAGGTATAAAGCAAAGTTAGTGGCGAAGGGATACACACAAACAAAAGGCGTTGACTACCTTGAAACTTTCTCTCCAGTAGCAAAGATGACCACTGTAAGGTTACTTATTCCTCTAGCTTCTATCTATAAATGGAAATTGAAACAATTAGACATAAACAATGCATTCTTATATGGAAAGTTGAAAGAAAATGTATACATGGTTGCTCCTCTTGTATTACTTGTATTCAACCAGGATAAGTTTATAAATTAAAAAATACTTTATATGACCTTAAACAAACCAATAGAGAGTGGTTTGCTAAATTGTCATCATTGTTCATTAATTCTTCTAAATGATATTTTTCAGCATTATTGGTGTCTGTAGATGATTTATTTTGGCAGGAAATGATAAAGAAGAGATTGATAAACAAGCTTTGAATAACACATTCAAAATCAAGGATCTTGGGGATTTAAGATATTTTCTTAGTCTTGAAGTAGCAAGAAGCAAGAAAGGGATAATGGAAAATTAAAGGAAATATGTATTAAATTGTTAACAAATACAGGTCTTTTAACCTACAAACTTGCAGTTTCTCCTATTGATACTCTTGTTAAATTGTCTTTAACTTGAAGTGTGTCTTTTATAGATGTGTAAGCCTACAAAAAGTTGATTTAAATTCTTATGTATCTCACAAATATACTCATTATACTATATAACCTTTTTTGTTCACTAAGTCTACAATTATTCACTACTACAACAATTAGAATTCTCAAATATATTAAAGGAACTCTAAGTCTTGGTTTATTTTCCTCTTTTAGCACTTATACCAGTCTAAAAGCCTTTTGTGATAGTGAGTGAAGCACCTACAATGTGATTAGTTTTAGTGTGTATCTTGGGAATTCACTTATATCATGTAAATCAAATAAGCAAGAAACAATATCAAAGAGTTCCTGTGAAGCTAAATACAGGACGACAATGACCACTATTACATTTGAAATTCAATAGCTAATTTATCTTCTTCAAGATTTTAAAGTCCCTTTTGAGAAACCATCTCTTTTATACAGTGATAATAACTCAGTAAGATACATTACAGTAAATTCAGTGTTTCACAAACTTACAAACCACATAGAAATAAATTGTTAAATTGTTATGAAAAAATTGAAGAATGGTCTTAGTCATTTGTTTCCCATTTCCATCACAAGCAACTACGTGACATTTTTACCAAAGTATTAAGTCTTTAATTTTTCAAGAGTATCTGTTTCAAGCTAGGTGTGATCAATATTTGTTCCCCAGCTTGAGAGAGAGAGATATTAAAAGATATGGATACAACACTTCTAGAAAAAAACCAATATCAATTTTGTTATTTTGTCTTTATGACCAAATCAATTTGTTATAAATTCAATTATTTTGTCTTTTATAACATAATCAAATTGTAATCTTTTTTTTCTTTTTATCTGTTACTCTTTATATAGGTGTTTAGCCCATATTAATTCTTTGTTTTACTTTCTCTCTCTTTAACTATACCTAAAATAAAATAAGTACCCTACTCATATATATTGAGTGTTTTGTTTTGTTCTTATTAAAAAAGCAGAAAAAAAAAGTTCATTCTAATATCTTTTACCTTTTTTTTTTTTTCTTTTCTTCATCTTTATTTACTGTTGTTCATTTCTCGACTAACATAAGATAGAAAATGCTGACAGAAAATAAAGTAAATGGAAAAAGGCTTTAACGTAGGTGAGCTTAAGTTAGATGAGTAATCGAAGCACATGTGGAACTGGGTATGCCTGTCATCAGTTGGTGTGTGAATGTAGTAATTCAAAGAAGGTTTTAATGCAAGCCAGCTTAATTCAGATGAGTAATAGAAACACATGTGGAACCAGGTAGGCATGTTTTTAGTTGCTGTACTATGGGCTCTTGCTTGGTTGGATGATGTCCTCCTCCAGCACAACCCTTACCAACTTCTCCTTTTGATTTTGTGGATTGCGACAGGGTTTAACTCTCACCGGAGAACCTTCTAACAATGGAATAATGATCCTTTGCACAAGCCGTGAGAGTAGAAAAAACAACATTGTAAGAATGGAGTTTTTGTTACAAAGTGAAAGTTTTTATACACTTGTGCAATAGCATTATTTTGTACCAATCTTCTAACATGATGCAAATGGGTCTGCGAAGGTGGAGAAATTTCAATTGCAGTGCTTCATGGTGAGCTAAGTGAGGACCAATAGTTTTAAGGCAACTAGCATGGTCAGCTCCAGAAATTAGTAACAAATGCCTTGAGTTTGAAGTGGAAGTTGTTGTGTAAATCCCTCTGCTGCCATATAATTTCCATTACCAACCATGACTTCAATTAAATGAGGGTGCAGGTTCAATCAGAAGTTTCAAGAACTTACTATTCGTGGTTACAGTTATCAACACTTCCGCCATCAATCAAAACTGTCTACATTCCTGTGCTGACAAGTCGTTGTAACATTTGAAACCATCGTACCACGTCTTTCTCAAACGTATAAATGTTCTTTGACACCGGTCTTGAGAAAATACATCCACCTAATTTAAATAAAATAATAATTTTTTAGTTGTAAAAGGAGGGGACACCTTTCTCAAAATCCATTTCAGCAATATCCACTCACGTATTGAAGAATGACCATCAAAGTGAGAAAATCTAAATGAAATTTCCTTAACCTGTGAATTTGATTGTAAACAGTTACAGATTTACTCTTTATTTCTTTTTATTATCAAAAACTTACCTTTCAAACTTCAATTATCAAACTTACCATACATTTGAAATTTGTTTCTGAACACATTTTTATTTCTTAAAATCATGCGTTAAATACTTGAGTAGAGGATCATAATCATAACACGCTAGTACTTTGAAGGAAAAGAGAGAAGAGGATGAGAAAAAAAAATTATTTATTTTTACTTTTTATTTTTTAAAAGACTTATTTTAAAAATAACTTTCTAAATATGATTAAGCACATTTGAAAGTCTGTTCTTGAACGCGTTTCTATTTCTTAAAAGTTTGTCCCGATAAAAATGATTGAGTAAGAATGATACCTATCATAGCTAGCCCACAGTACTTGAAAAGAGTATTTGAAGAAAATAGAAAAGAGATTGGGGAAAATATCTTCATATATATATATATAAGTGGCGGCTTAAAGCTTTAAGAGGTCTGAAGCGAATAAAAAAATAAGGCTCTTTTTAAATTAATAAAATAATTATAATTATGATATTTTTATTTAAAATTTATTTTTTGAGATATAAAATTATCTATTAAATTATCATAATTAATTTTATTTAAAAAATATTTTTTCAATAGA
>Ga0099824_1006406_pt1 | contig 16164 bp, 12 predicted proteins | sample SiratrowhiteBW_FD_76837 | JGI IMG/M metagenome (GOLD analysis project Ga0099824, IMG submission 76837) | Root nodule microbial communities of legume samples collected from California, USA - Siratro white BW | ecosystem: Host-associated > Plants > Roots > Nodule | place: USA: California...
CTTGTTTTGTCTGCATTTGAGCCTCTTTATGAAAATAGTTTTTTTTTTTTTTTTTTATTATAAATTTTTTAAATGAAAAAAAAACAAAACAATTTAACCAAAATTTTTTTTTTTATAAAAAAAAATTTTTTTTTTTTTTAGGAGAAAAAAAAAAACATTCACTTTTTTTTTTTTTTTTCTAGTTTTGAAATTAAACATTCATCTTATGTTTTTGTGGAATGACGCTCACATTTTCTTATAATTGTTAGATAGATATTAATTTATTGTACACTTATAACAGATAACACCCGCAACTTTGTCATATATATATTAAAAAAAGTGACACCAATATTTTATTTAAAAATGCTATATTGACAAAATTTTAAGTAAAAAATAATGAAAATTAAAATTTTAAAATATAAAAATTAAATACTTTTTTGTAAACAAAAAAAATAGAAAACCACTTTTTATAAATATAAAAAAGGGAAATGAGTCTTTATTTAAAGTTTACAGGGACGTTAATATTATTTATTAAAATCATAATAAAGGTATGATAAATATATTTTTTAAAATTATAGAGGATAGAATGTTGTTTGGTACAGTATGAGTCTAATTTTCCCTCAATTTTAGGAATTTAAATAAAATCTTCAAAAACTTGTTTTCCTGTTTGGTTGTAGACACTAACATGACAATAGGATACATTTTCGTAGACTAAAGTGCTCATTTATTCTTTAAATATATGTAGTAAATTGATTTCTTGGAATTTATTTCTTCTTCTAAAAACCTTCCCACAATTAGTTTCCAAAAAGAGTTTTTTTTTCTTTTTATATATATAGAAAGTAACACAAGGAAAAGACAAATAGAGTGCAAAGAAGAAAAAGATGCAACAAGTGGAAAAAAGGGGCGACTGCGAGTGTGTTAGATGGGCCTACAACACATACAATGCGTTCTTATGGGCTGGAAAACAATGACAAAAACTTCCTGCACCCCAGTGACCTCCACTCCATTATTTAAAAAATAAATAAAAAATACCTTTTAAATAAAAATAAGTTTTGGAAAACACTTTTTGAATTTATATTTCAAGAAAAGAAATTTAGAATATGCTTTTAAAAAGTATTTTTCGAAATGTTAATTTATATTTAAAAAATACTTTTTAGAAATTTTTCGAAAACTAATAATAAGAACATAAACATTTTTGTATTTTCCCATCCGTGATGAGTGCCGTCAAAATTAATGGGGTGAAAAGAGCTTTCCCCGAAAACAAATATATCATCACATACTTAAATACAATTTTGTCACAATTAACAAGCTTCAAGGGTACATAGCTATATATTTTAAACATGTTATTATAATAAGTAAAAGTAAAACATGCACTGAATAACACTGCTAAATGAGAATCCTGGAAAAGAAAAGCTGACACAATTTGTATAGAACTTTTCAATTGTAGCTTTTACATATCAGTGTGATAGGAAATCACTCACTACAAGTCCAAATGATAAATTCTTGTGTATGTATTTCTTTTTATTATTTATTTGCAATACATCAAAACAAAAGAAGCCATGAATTGTAGAAAAAAAAAACCATTGACTTTGAAATTGAAATAGCATTGAAGCTACATTACCTCTATTTTGGCCTAACTTTCTCCACTCTTAGCATCTTAGCAGCAACATGACAGCAAATGAGTCATAGACACGTGTGTTAGCTATATCTCATCTGTCATATTCAGATTAACACTTCATGGAAGCACATGGTGATGTGATTTGCTTGGTAGTGGAAATAAGTGGTCATTTTTGAGTTATCCTTAGATGTTCTGGTGTTGCCATGATGGGTTGGTAATGGACAAATTCTTGAGTCACTGTTACTTTTAGAACATTGATGCATACTGAATGAACAAGCATGAAGATCTTGTAAAGGGATTTTCAGTCAAATTTGGCCCAGCAAACGCATTAGTACAAAAGCAAAAACTTTAAACACCAACTCTATACTTATCCTATATTTCACCTTTATCTCCAACCATATCAATGCATATTTTCATGTTCCCTTGACCTCAATCAACACTATGAATTTCATCAACATGATCCATCATCTAATTATTCTTTCACACTAATCACTCTTTCTTCCTAGCATAACGTGTTATTTTGTTACTAGACTAAATCACATTTACACTTTTCTGATGTTTTTTTATTGAGATTCTGTCATACTTAACTTTTAATATTTAAACAAACTATCTAAAGCTTTTCACACAACTATAGATTCATTGGCTTCTTATATCAAGATTGAAAAAGAAGAAGAAGAAGAAGAAACATAGTGCGTAAATAAACATTGGGAATTGACGTATTTGATCCATAATCAATGCTCCACCAGACAAAGTTAAGCACTTTTCTTGGCAACTCAACTCACTGTGAAAATTTACTTTTTGAACTTTTCTTCTCTCCTTTTAAGGAACTTTTTCTTTCTCTATTTTTACAGTTCATTGTAACCAAACATCTAAACTTTTTCTCACATCCACTTCCCTCCTTCATAGTTCCAAACGAACCGTGATTGAAACGATACTTGGAGAAATAAAAGGTGACAAAAGAAAAAGAAAAAAAATATTAATTAACAGATTGTACTATACAATGCATTAATCAGTTCAACATCTGGTTATAGGCCACATGTCACATTCTCCACGGCTATGTGCAACACGACAGTTGACCAAAAACAAAGAACAACACGACAAAATAGGGAAGCCAACCCTCAGTTTCCAATCAGATTTCTCCTTCCAAAGAATCTACTAATTAAGGCCCTCTCTCAGCAATATCCTACCAAACAACCACACCAACAAGTACAATTAATTTAGCAATTCATGTAACAAAACTAAAGAAATTTGTGTACAAGTTGCACCCTTAAAATTAGCATTTCATCTAGCAAAGTGTTTGTAGATTATACAGTCACTAAGATGAAAACAATAGTTAAGAAAATAAGATAAGAATTCAGGAGTTGCAAATTTGTCCTTTTTCTTGGTTGATCATGTTTAAGCACTGTATGAATTTCCAATGTGATGCAGACAGTGGAGATATCCTTTTCTTGTCACCATCCTTTCTTGTCAAGCATTTGATTCCAAGCCAACGTGAGCACAAGCAAAAGAGTTAAACAATCTCAAAAGTTATTACTTATCCATCAAATGTCAAAGAATTCTTTGCTAGGTATCACAGCATGTGTTTCTGCAAGCCAACCGTGCGGCCTCAGTTGCTTGTGTACAACACTTTGTGTTGGTTGTTGTCACAATCACAATAAAATGAGGTTGCAAGCAAAAAGGCTCCAACCCTCAAGAAAGTGAAAGGTTGCAAGAGCTTCAAGGGGGACCAGGGGGACCTCATTTTCATAGCATTGCACCATTAGATTAGATATATCATCATCATCATCATCAAATTTCCTTGGCACTTAAAGAAGATTAATTAGAAACTAATCATTGCCTCATTCATGCCAAGCCTTCTTATCAAGATGTGCTACAAGACAAAATCTGTAACAGTCTATATATAGTTTTATCATCATACAAACTCACCTAACATTACTTTCAACTGTTACCTAAGGTGCCTAGCTAGCTAATCAATAATACACTCGTGAACAAATGCAGTTCCACCACTTGAAAGAGATGCATGCAGTTACTATACCTAAAGAGAGAGGACTAAATTTTCAGCTCTCTTGCAGCACTTATTTTTTCACTGTGAGATAGCTGCAAAAATGTTTAATAAATTTATCGTTGATTAATTTATGTCAAGAGAATTTAATTGGTAGTTTTTAAAAAAAATTTGAGTAGCACTACTATCTGATTAAGTACAAGTTCATTTTCTTTTATTATCTAAAGTCTAATAACCTTACATATATCATGTTACCGACAGCAAACTAAACTGGACTTTCTTGAGTTGTGTAATGAAAACAATATCAATAAATTTATAGAAAGAGATATCAGCAAAATAAATATAAACTTCTCACAATAGGGCATAAAAACTGCATTATAGATGGCATGCTTTTAATAATATATACTCTTAAGACACTAAAAAATTGTTTTAGAAGATGTGGAGTTTGAGAGTGGTTTGGAAAATAGAGTGGTGAATAGAATACTGACACGTTGTGTGTGACAGAAGAAGCAAAATGGTATATGATAAAGAGCATAAATGGTAGAAACATGCATTGCATAGTAGGAGGGAAAGTTGGTTTGGTTGGCTCTATATGGCAAATTTTTGGTGTCACGTTTTGCTAGTCGAAGAAAGGAAACTGCCATCTGAAATTCCCAGAATAGGCTTCAATTATTATGTGCTTAAACGAACTTAAAACACAAACGAGAAAGAACACATACCCAACTATGAAAAGGCAATTTCTTCAGATGAAATACTAGGGACCATAGTTTATGATGTGGTATCAACCATAAGATCTGTGTAAGTAAAAGCTACCAACATATATATCAAAATGAGATCTCTGTAAGTAAAAAACTTCGTCATATTGGACAGTTGAAACCCCAAAAGTACATGTTCAAACTTCAAAAGTACTATAGAATTGTGTTATATTTTTCAGATAATTAATATATTTACATAACATTTTCTATTTTTTACAACATTCATTTTTCTCTTTGTATCACAAATTATTTTATCCCTCGTGACATCTCTTTTATCTCCTTTTTGTTGTATATTTTTCTTTCACACAAAGTTTAGTACGGTTTCTCAATAATACAAATTTCAAATGGATGTACCATGACTAAGTGTCAGTCCATAAATAATAACGAGTCATCTTTATCATAAGCATTATAATATGAGGTTTTAATTTATATTTTTATGGGTCTCATTATATTATATATTATTTTTATGATCTCTTATAGCGACTTCTAACTTTATACTTATTGTTTATTGTATAGTTTAATTATTACACAGGTGAACGAAGAAGTATACATTAAAAAAATCAATCTGAAGTAAAACATTTAGAGAAGGAACCTTGTAAAAATAAAGGGAAACAAAAAGACATAATATAGAACGCTGACAAAAACATCACCATGCAGCAGCATAAGAGAAAGTTTGACATGCCAAAGACCCTTGTCTGGGTACAACATGACAAACACTATAACATTATTTTTTCTAAAAGGAATTAGCTAAAATTGTTATTTATCCTTGTTCTGAGTTTCTTACACATAATTTACTGGGTGAATATTACTTAAACAGTACTCATTTGTTAAATTTAAGCGATCAAGAGTGTAGCTGCCATTATTGCTTAGTTACCCTTATTATATATGAATATCTAGCTGTTGCATTATGACAATCTTTTGAAGAAACCCAAGAATAGAAAATCTAGCAAGTGAAATTTAGCTGTCTCATTTGTCAATTCTTAGCAAATAGTTATAAGTTGCTAAGGAGGGTAGAGCACAGTTTGAATAGTGGTTGGTTGAAGGACAGGTAAGAAAGTTAGGTGTAAAATAAATATCAAATTTTAGTAAGATAATCCCTATGCAACAAAACTAGCTTCTAGATTATCATTGGTTCAAAGAATGAATTAAATGGAAGAAGTTGCAGATGAAGTAGTTTACACTGGTTACAAACAATTTCACTTTATAAATCGATTTTGTAAAATTGAGTCAAGTTTAAAATTTACTTTCTAATAATAACAAAATTGATAGAACTATTGGACTATTCTGAAATATATAGTTTTACGCATGATTTTGGAAGTCTCGGCATGAAAGAGATTTGTTGAAAATTTTACATTGATTAAAGATAAGACATTCAATAGTCTATAAATAGATACAAACCTCATCTTATAAACTGATTTTATAAGGTTGAGTTGGACTTAAAATTCGTTTCTAGAGTATGAATAAATAGTTGTAAATTGCAATCTACTACAATTTAAAAGCATTGTTCCAAGTATGGAACCATATGCAAAGTACATCATCACATTCTGACCCTTCAGAATTTTTTCTTGTATGGACTTTTTTTTCTTAAATTGCAATGGAGTAAATTGAGTCTGAATCATAAAGTGCACACCATTTCACATCTTTAGTTACGTAGGGCCTACCTACTACATCGACATTGGGAAGTGGTGACACCGATGTCCATGTGTAATGAGCAATGAGGGCAGCATATTCCTCTTGCATGGCTTTAAGCCACTTCAAATCTATGGTTGTTGCTTCTTTGTGTGCTTGGAAGCTTCGTCTAAAGAATGGTGAACAAATACAGAAACACAATGCCTCCAATGATTACATTTTTAAATTAGCCACAAGAGCGTACTCAATATGAACAATTCAGTTCATGCATTTAGTTGGTCTTATAGAATGGAACGAGTTACTGTGGAAAGATTAAAGTGATACAAGTTTTACACATGAAAAGTAACGTGCAAATATAAGAAATTGAAAGTGTGGACAAGTCTATTTCCTAGGAGGAGATAAAGAAAGCATAATGCAGGACAAGGACAGAAGAGTTTCAGAGAAGATACTGCAAATCCACCAACAGGATTAAGAAATTCAGTATACCACACCTTTTATAAGACAAGTCCATTCTACAATACCACATTATTCTGAATTTCAAAAGTGGGGTATTGATCTTATCTTGGATTTTTAGCCCCTCATAACCTATAGACATGAATATACTGATAAAAGGCAGATACAGAGACCAGAAATGTAAAGTGACAAGTGAGAAGACAAATAAAAATTACCAAAAGAAAATGAAAAAAAGAAGCATTCAATGGGCTATGCACTAGCAAGTTGTACGTGTGTGTTCTACATATGTTCCAATCAAGCACACACACAGACAAAGGCATGTCTTAATTTTTAGGTCTTGCTATATTAAGACCTTGTAACTGTAAAATAGTGCTATCTACTTCTATACATAGCACACACCATTTATTGTTGTTACATCATTCACAAACTCCATCTTTCTTGTTCTTCCTGTTAAACCAAACTTCCAACACCACCACCAGGCCAATTATTGCAAATTTTTCTTGCCACATGGATCTTCAGAGGCAGGAACCATGCCCTTCTGATAGCTTCAACATCATCACATTTTCAGATACCATGCCATGCCAAAAATCTTCCTTAGACACTCAAAAAACGAGGAATCACACAGAAAGTGATGATCAAAAACACCCACATGACTCAATTCCTCGTGTTTTACTAGATCTAAGTCTCTCCAACAAGGATTCAGGTGATGATGATGAGTCAAAGCCAGAACTCAACCTCCTCAATTGTTTCCACACGAATTTCTCGGAAAATTCATCAGAATCTAGTCAGGGAAATGAACTGGATCCTCGTGTCTTCTCATGCAACTACTGCCAGAGAAAGTTTTATAGTTCTCAGGCACTTGGGGGACACCAGAATGCACACAAACGTGAAAGAACTTTAGCAAGAAGAGGGTACAAAGCAGGTGCAGCAGATTTTGGACACACGTACTCCAGCATGCCATTTCTTCCTTCTCATGGCTTATACAACAAATCACTTGGAATTCAGGTTCATGCTATGATCAACAAACCTTCTCATCAAACACCCTTTTTCGGGTTGTGCCGTTCCAATGGTTGGCAGAGACAGCCTTTGGATTCACAACCAGCAATTGGAAACTTTCGTGTGGGGGCAGAAACTGAGTCATCCTTGGCTGATAGTGTTCCAAAGATAGGCAAGTTTTCCACAAGGCTGGTGACAGAGGGATTTGGAGGTTACTGCTTTGGTAGCATTACTCATTTGAAGTCTAAACAAGAGAAGTTGCAGAAGCTTGACTTGTCCCTTAAACTCTAAGTAGTTACAATTCAACATGTCATACCCCAGTTGATTTGTGTCTTTTTTCATTGTCCAACACCTTGACACCTCTTTCCTTTTTTCACTTCTTTTGTCCTCATGTATCTCTTGCTGCAGCAAGTCTCAATGCATTTTGGCTACTCACCAGAGCTAGTGTTTTGCTTTTAATGTTGTTTGCTTTATTTTCTCAGTCATGATGAATAATGGCTCTACATGGATGGATTCATTTTCAAGTTAAAACTTCCATCAAGCTTTAAATTGCTTTGTAACAGCATGAGTACATCAAACTCTCTTTTCTTCACCAATTCTTAAGAGGTAGGGAAGTTAGGTCCTCACAGCTTTTAGTTATTCAATAATTGAATTGAAAACTAAAAAAGTTTATGGATCTGCATGTGTTTGATTCGTCTTAAAACATAACTATGTAGAGCTTATTATTTACTTGCTATCCCACTACTAGATACTTTGCATCTTCTACTCCATGAATTAAAGAACTCTAGTACCATGTAGTTATTGGAGTTTCCTTATTATTTGACAATGCAGTAAATGTCAACCAGGGAGTGTTTGTATCAGGGCATATATGTCTCACATTTGTGGTGACAAAGGTCCACACTATGTAGAAAATTGGAGGGTAGTGAGTGTTGTTTTTTCAAATTCCAATGGAAGATATTGGTCCACCAAAGTGCACAGTTTCAAAGGCTGTGATTGTCTCACTGACTCCTACTTTGACCCACCTGTAGTTGGAGAAATCGACCATCTCTATTTGGATTGGAGAAGTAGGTGAGGCAAGCCATGTGAAAGTAAGCCAAAATGACACTCAGCTCTGCAATCACATCATTTTAAAAGGAAATGTTATTGATTAAAATCTTGAATCTTGATGGTCCTGATTTCTCACCTAAAGATATCTCTGAAGGGACAAGCAAATTTGTAGGTCCATATCGGCCTGATGTTTACACTAATCTCGTTTTAATCATGGAACATAAGTACTATGATGAAATTAAGGAGCAAAAGTAACTGAAAGTGTAGTTATTATGACAGTTAATGATCATAGTAATCTCACGCTAACTAAGGATATGTTATGTACTATGTGGTCTATGGTCTATAGGATCTAACATGTTTCCAAACGTGGATTCTGAGTCTGGGCTTTGCTCTTCCTATATCTAGCACTTCGGTTGGGCTGTCAATTTTGCTTGTGCTACCATACCTCACTCTTCACCATTCCTCCAATAAAATATTAAGAACCTTTAGTTTTGCCACCCAACCAAGAAAGAAACACAAATCAACAAATCCAACGCAACACGTGAACATCAAATTCTGAACCTAAATTTGCTTCTTCTTCTTCTTCAAGATCTTATTTCATTATTAAATTTGATATTTTATTAAATAAAAGATAGGAAATGAAAGTTGTATTAACGTCAACATCTCAACTAGGCCACTGAAACTTGTTTCTTCTTTCTATTCTTATTATTCTACTTTTACTTTGGTTTGGTATCACTGTTTGTATGTATGCCCTTTATCGAAAATAGGAGCATCTCAAATAATAGGTTTCAACATTTGTTATTTAGTTTATTTCCCTTTCATCTAAAGATGATCGTAATCATTTCTACACCTCCAAAGAAACACGCAACTTAATGATGCAAATTGCATGGTTTAACAACGCCATATGCTGATAAACAATACATCTAATATGAGGTCTGCATCTTTAATTTATTTAGCGTTAATAATGTATAACTCTGTCCTACAAGCGAATTAAAAAATATTTGTATATAATCTTAAAGTAATGATCACAAAATTGATAATTTTTACTCAGTTTTAGTATTATAAAATGAACAACTTTTCATTTTCATTTTAAAAAATATAAAATCGTTGTCATACTCGTTAACAACATAGGTATTTTTGCCAAATTTATGTACCTTTAACCGAAGTTTAAGTTCTTATGATATCCAATAGTATATGTATTAGCAGGTGAGACATTCAAAATTGTGTCTGGATGTTTACAGAGTTCATTTTATACGAATTAAATGCATATTTAAATTTGATTTTTATTTATATACATTATTGAATTCAAACTGTCAATGTTTTTCAATTAAATTCCAATTATTAGTTCTATGAACCTGTATCAATAGGCAAGACCGATATTTCAGTATGTATATTAACTAACATTTCTTGTACATCCATTCATCAAAAAGCTACACGATTCACCTTTTCTGACCATTTAGTCTAGCTTAGTTAGGTTCTAGTAACTGGAGTATTAAATGTTTTCATTTTTAAGAGATAAAAAGCGTCAATTATTTCATTAAAACGATTAAAAAATCATTCCATTACAGTGCTTTTTATACATTACTATAATCATATAAAACAGAACATAAAAAGAATGAAGACTTATGCAACGTTTGTAAAAATAAACAAAACGATTAAGACATTAAACTTATGCAACTTTATCATTCATATTTTATTTAAAATAATCAAAATAGAGAAAAGATTGGAAATAAATTTCTCCCTTCCTTTCCTCCATAGAACTCATCTCTCAAACACATGAAACCAACTCTCTACATTCAGTAACTTCGACAACCAAATAAACAATCTACAATATACAAATCCTTGTTCTCCCGGTGACTGCATTTCGGTTGTAATCATGTTTTGATATTCCCAGACACTGGTACGAATGCTGATGTGCGTAACTGGAATCACAAGTATATATGCTTTTATAACAGAAGTGAGTACGAAAAGACAGCAATTACCATGGTACCCAAACCGCAGGATAGTCAAATCTCGTTGGATGCCAATTGTCACAAACCATTAATTTCTCAAGCCCTCCACTTAAAGCATTCGTATTCTTCGCGAGGGAGAATGAGAGTAATCTTAATAACTCGTCGGAATCACACTACTACACAAGCCAGTTGAATCAGAGAAGCCGGGTTTCCACCAGCTAACCAATCCAGTCTGAGGGTTTGACAAATTGAAACACTTGGGATGGTACTCTGCTCACACTTACTTTTTGATTGGTTCACTTGCGGAATGCGGATCAACAAGGCAAATGCCAACATCACACACACACACATCCCTTATTTTCCTTCAAGCTCTAAACACTCATTCTTTAGGTATTCAATAGAAGTTTAGGTCTCTCTAAATCCAAACTATCCACAACAAATTCTTGTGTATGATATTTTATTGCAGGAGACAATCGTAGTTCTATAACAATATTCATCATGTATAGATAAGATTATTATGAGCAGCACATGAGGAAAAATGACAATTTAAACATGGTATGGAAAAAAGCTCCCCAAGTATAAGTAATATCTGCTAAGACATTGTTTTGGAACAATATCAAAATAATTGCATCTATTATTCAGCTGTTGGCTACCAGTAATCAAACATTACGAATCACTGTTTATAGATTGCAAAACCGAAATCAAAATCGTAAAAAGTGAATAAGCATGCAGAATCTGTAGAAGAGAGAAAAATCTGCCATTAGTTTCAATCGCCAGTACAATTTCCACCAACACTGACTACAAATCTAAAGCAGGAATCAACAAAAAAACAAAGAGGTGTACCTGCTTAGATTCACACTTCAGTGACCAAAAAATACAGGAGAAGTGATTTAATAGCCTATTGAAATTTCAATGCCCTTATTTCCTTTCAATAAAAGACTTGACCCTTTCCATCCATCCTACAAACTCTGTTTTAGCCTTGTGTTTCATATACTCATGCAAGAAAACAGCAAGTTCATCATTTACGCCCCTTACTTCCAAAAAATCATAAAGGCTGTCTTGCAACGCATCATCCAACTCCCTGCCAAGAACCAACAGAAAAAGGTGCTGTTAACACAATTCCAAATCTAAGCAAACAACCAGGAGTGGAAATGAGTGAGTAAACCTACGTGAATTCCGGACCAGCATAGGGCTCATCTATTATATTCTCATTTGCACGTATGAACACCTTTTTTATCTCTACACAGTCAGGCCAAGCAGAACACGTAATTTGCAACTCACCACCACTTTCTCCCTTGGAGATAGTGACAATCACAGTAATGTGCATCCGCATTTCATCAGAATTAATTACACTACCCTCTGCAGTTGGAGTTGGAGCAGGAACAGCTCCATCAAACATGGTCACTTCAAGTTTAATGTCTTCATCGGCATATCGTTTTTTCAATGTAATCCACCGGTCCCCAGCTCGGCCATCCACGATAAAGGAACCAAACTTCGTAACAGGCTGTAAAACAACTATTCATACTCAGAACAAAAATGCATAGCAGTTCAATTCATACAGAGAAAAACGCTGAGAAATCACTCTTTAATACACTCTATTGAACACGCAACATTACAAATTGAATTTTATTGGAAAAAAAATTCACAGAAAGTTATAAGCAAAGCAAAGGTAATTTCGTGGTTTCTAATAAAGTTTATCCGATAGAACTGTTAGAAATGTGTTGCTAGATTTGCCTATGCATTTTGAAGCTCTGAAACCTTATTTGCAAGTGGAAGTTAGAGGAAAAGGGGAAAAGAAAACGTACGTTGTTGGGAGGAGAAGATTCGAGCTCGTACTGAATCTCGTTGCGAAGGAGTCTCAAAATGTTACCCTCGAAAGCTGCTCTGCGCATCTCCGACATGTAAGTTCTTCGGAATAGGTGCCGAGAAATGCATAGTTGTGGTTGTTGATGGTGAAATTGGTGTGTTAGGGTTAGGGTTAGGGGTTTTCTGAGAGAACGAATTAAGCGTGCCATTGAACAAGAACAGCACGAAGTGGGAAGCAGAAGCGCAGGATTAGGGTTTTAGATCAGATGAAAGGGTTTATGAAATTATGACTGAGACACTACAAAAATACTAAAAAAAATAATGGCATTCACAATATGTAAACAAAGTTATTCCCTAATCAATAAATCGAAGGAAAAAAAAATTATGGTATGGTAAAAAAAGTAGAATTTTTTTTTTTTTTGCAATACTTAATATGTTCTAAAATTTATTTTGGTAATGGATGCGTGAATATATTGGAATGTGTTCTCGGCTATATATTTTTAAACTGTTAATTCAAAAAATCAAAGGTGTGTTACTTATGTGCTTATTTCCCATTTTTACTTTTAAAATACAAAATCACCATCTTATTTTCAATGTATTTTATATTTTTATATATTTAAACAAGAGTAAGAAAAAAAAAATACGTATTTTTTTCAGTGTCCCGTTATCCATCTATAAACATAAATAAATTGAAACAAAAATAATTATTATTATTGGAGCAAAATTGAGGTTTACTCTTATTGTACTTCATTATCAAACATTGTTTTGACCTCCATAAAGTAATCGTATTAACTAACCTCGCTGATTGCAATTGTAATGTGTACAACATGCTCAAGATTTCCCAAATAAATTAGGGTTCGCATTGGTCCCAAAACAATTGGTAGTAAATATTGAGTCTGCATTTTTTTGTGTTTGGATACTGTAATTTTAATAAATAATGGGAGAGGAAAAACGCCAATCACTTTGTTGTTATTTATTGATGGATATGAACAATATTATGTTTTATATTTTTCTATGTCATAGGACAAAATGATAACTTTTTTTTTATTATTTTGTTTACAGTGATTCAAAAAACACTTCATTCCTACTATGTAAAAAAAAAAACATCTTAACAATTTTAAAATATTTATATTTAAAAAAGTAAGGAACCCGTGTGTTTGTATGCTAATATCCCCGAACATACATTTTATAATTAGCAAACATAGTGATAAATGATTCAAAATTAAATTATTAAAAAAAATTAAAGAAAGCAGTACAGTGTTTAACTAATATAATTAGAAATAAAATGTAGAAAAATAGAAGAAAGAGATAAAAAAATTCCATACGTAAATAATTAAAATGAATTTGTTAAAAAAGTTGTGATAATTCATTCATCCTCGACCTGTTAAAATAGTCTTGATCTTCTGAACTTGATTCTCTTAAAAATCATTATATCCAACATTCTTGACCACAAGGGACATTATTTCAATAAATCAAAATAAAGTGAGAGTTTGGAATCGTATAAAAGTTGTTTCTGAATCTAACATTACCGATACTAAAGCAGGTTCCACCTCTAACACATTCCAAAGAAAAAATTTCAAAGCTATAGCAATTACTCAGTTTTATGACGACCAACCATACCAGTATCTAACTCGGGAATTGAATACACAGGAGTATGGAGGAAATGTACTGTTGTACCAAAATAGACCATTTCATACTGTCAAATATCTAAAGATAGAACACATTTTTCCAAAGGAAAATACAAGGGTTTTATGAAGTCAACTTCTGAGTTCTAAGGTTCTCAGTATAAACAATATGAACTGCGGCTCTCACATTTATTTTTCTTCCAAATATCTGGAGGTGATTAATGAGACATTTAACCGCATTAAATCCAAATCACAAATCAGCCAAGATGAACATTCCACCACACCAAACTATTGCAGTTGCATTCAAGCCTATTAAATTGATACACTCAAGAGTATAACTGTCTCCAACCATAACCATAGACAAGGGCTCACAGCTATTGCCTCAAACAAAAGTCAAAAAAGTACACTTGTGTTGGTTTCAATTCGCAGAGGAATAGAAGACCGAGTTGACTAAATTTTGGTCCAGTGTTGGTTCACTCGAATGTTAGTCCAAGAGGGTTCAGCTCCAAATCCCCACTCTCTTCGAAATTGACACCACTTTCCATAGCCACCAAAACCCTTAATTTCTCCACACACAGGGCATTTAACTTCAAGATCACAATCTTGCTCCTTATCACTAGTGTAGGTGCTGCCTTCTTCCTCGCTAAACCCACAAGGAAGGGAAAAAGAAGAGGCACTAGTCCAAAATCATAGCATTTTGGATTCAATTAACGGGTTAAACACTACGTAAGACAGCCAAAGCTAACAAAGGGGAAAGCTTTGGCATAAAAATATAACTTACAGGACTTAATTAAATAAAAGAAGGTTGAAGAACTAAACTAAAATTAAATTAAACGGAGAGGATGAACTGGCATTTAAAGTTTACTCCCTTCGACATTCAAATGAACATAGCCTAGAAAAAAATTTATTAATTTACTGGATCCTTACATGACTGCAGGCAGTATAAAAGCCCAAATAACAATTACTTTCTAGCTTCCACATATATAGCTACTAAACTAATGCACCAGAAATAGCTATCCCACTTATATCTTCCTTCCCAATTAAACTTGAAAAGTTTTTTCTCAGAGGAAGGGGATTGACAACAGGTTTCGTAACCGGTGGAGTATGATTAAATAACTAATCATTTTTTGAGAAAAAAGAACGATAAAAACCTATAGCTTTTGATCATTTCAATCTAATGACTTCAAAAATTTCTAAACATCCTAGTACCTTAAGGAGCCCCTCCACTTTGACTCTGGCCTTTAGGATCCTGAAGAGAAGAATTTGGGGTTGCATCTGAACCCTTACTATCTTCACATAATTCTGGCTTTGACTTGGAAGAATTATGCTTACCAGAATGGTCTTCATTATCAGCTTTATTTGATGCAGAATCAGCGGGACTAGTGTCCTTTGGTGAAGAACTTAAGTGTTTTTTCTCATTATCAGTCACCTGATTTTTTGCTAGGTTGCTACTTGATTGTTTCTTTGTTCCAACAACAATCTCCTTCACAGCCTCTTCAAGTTTCTCGAGTCTCATTTTCACCTCTGAAAGCTGGGGATCATATTTTTCTTCCTTTTCCTGCGGGGGATTTAGTTTCATTTCTTTTTCTTTTTCCTTTGCTTCTTCTTCCTCCTTCTCCTTCCTTTTCTGCTCAAATTCCTATGAAGTGATTTGGAGAAAAACCATTGTCGGGGAGGAAAATCAACAAAAAATAGAGCACCATTCATCCAATTATTTAAATGTACAATTACAAATAAAGTGCCAACAAATAACAGGTTCAACAAAAACATATAATACAGTCTAGGAAACTCCAGTGTATTTTAAAATAATTCACTATATCTCATCAATTCTCAGCAAAAAATTCCACAGTGCAGCCACCGCAAACATTTGGAGAATCTAACGAGTATTAAAGATATAGTTTATATATCATCAGTGTCTAGCTAGGAAAATAAAATGGATCAGAACACTGAACAGCCTATTCGAGTCTTGTTAGATTGTCATACAAGAAGTTTCATTCCTAAAGGATTCCATAGAAAGTACTTTAGATTGAGCCCTGAATTGAATGGTCAGATTATGAAGAGGGAACAAGATGATCACAAGCACCTACCAACGTTTATACGATGATCGAAAATCACCCTTACATTACAATATCAGAAAAAGGAAAGATAACGTACCACCTCCATTCTTTTCATTTCATAACGAGCATATTTTGCCACCAAATACACAGCTGTGTGAAAAAAAAAAAAAAAAAAAAGAAACAAAAAACAAAAAAAAATATAAAACAAAAAAGAAAAAACCACAAAAAGACAGACAACAAAACCA
>Ga0099824_1006415_pt1 | contig 16151 bp, 5 predicted proteins | sample SiratrowhiteBW_FD_76837 | JGI IMG/M metagenome (GOLD analysis project Ga0099824, IMG submission 76837) | Root nodule microbial communities of legume samples collected from California, USA - Siratro white BW | ecosystem: Host-associated > Plants > Roots > Nodule | place: USA: California...
AATAAATTAAATAATAAAAAAAAGATAGGATAATAAAACAAATCTAATTATATAATAACAAGATATATATAAAAAATAATATATATATATATATATATATATATATATATATATATTATTAAATATACCTTTTTAAACTTTTTTATTTTATTTTTATTAGATTATTTTGTATTTTTCAAAAAAAAGTAAATTTATACGATTTTAGTTATTATTTATTCCCAAATCTAATATGTCGTAACGATTTTTGTATTGCTACAAAATTTATAGCAAAACTAAATTAAGATAATATGCGCTTCAATATTTTTTATAAATATATTTAATATTTAGTGACAACTTTTTTATAATCACAAAATTGATGAAATAATGAAATTTTGGTATTTTTTTTAATGTTCAAAGACTAGTCTATCAATTTTTTTAAGTACAGGGACTAAAATTAAGTTTCATGTATATTTAACACAAAATAATTTTATTATTTGATATTAATATAAATTGGTAACACTACCACCTCTTTATTTAAGATTAGGCATTTAATATTTGTACTAGAAAGAACCTAAATGTTTATTTTTTATTTTTTTCTCTTCCTCCTCCACACATATAGTTTGTATTACTAACAAGACATAGTATTTAATTGCTTTCACTCACATCATATTTTCTTTTGATACTAATCACATTGATTATTTTAATTATATATACTGATGACCATTGATTGATAGTATCTGAAATAAGTGATGCAGATTATTTTGTTAAATAACCTTTCAAGCGTTGTTATTATTTAAAAATGTAAATTTTCAGTGCATATAATGTAAAAATTTATTCGATTATTCCTTTTTATTCTCTTAAATCAAATGTATCATCAGGTATGTATTAATCAATGTAAAGAGTTTATTTTATTTGAATAAATTAAAATTCAAATTGTAAATGTATAAAATATGGAAAATTAAGAAGACCAAAGGTGGATGTCTCTAAAATAACCATCCCATCACACCTTAAATTTCATACCAGTCTCCATCACCATTATAATAAAAATGGGAAATAGAAGAAATAAAATTAAAAAAATAACAAATGATCACAAAAACCACCAACCATCAGATTAAAAGTAGAAGGATCCAATGGCTGCAAAAATCTTTCCCCCACAGAGGGGACCTATTCATATTTTTTATCACTTCGGCATCACTTGCTTCTGTCACTGTAAGTCTTACGTTTGTTTTGTCCCTTACATAGATAACTATCACAAACCCTCCTTGTTTGCTGCCACACTCAATCCAACACAATCACTATCATCTTAATAACAAACATATCACTGCCTAATTAATAGTGTTTCTGTTTTCTTTGTTAAAAGATATTTTTTAAGAAATTAACTTCTGCCAAAAAAAAAAACAGAACTATTTTATATGATAATCTCTGGTTGAACTAACATTATAACAGTTAATATTATGTAAATTACTCTAAATACTTTATGTTATTCTCTTAAATGTGGTTAAAACATATCAATGAAAAAATTAAGTTTTGACATTATATATATAATATATTTCTTGTTTAAAAATATAAAATTTTAACTAAAGGAGGATAAAACAATAGATAAAATTCAATAATTAAGAAAATTTCTTAATATTCCTCCTTTTTCTCAATAGGTAAAGCAGAAGAGCTTTTTGTTTCCTCTTAGTTAAAGGAAAGTATAGCCGGTGGCTTATCTTATAATCTGTACAATCAATTTTTCAATGTTTATTTCCCCACACTACCCTCAACTTTCACTGAAATTACTCACTCTACTACTGCTCGAATCTTTAACCGAGGGGCCTCGCAGTCATTACGCATATAATACCACTACAAAGATTCATCCTCACACGACACCGTTTTCACCCACTCCACGCTACCGTCGGGGCCTCACCCCCGCCAATACCCGCTATTGTCGTCGCCACCCTCTCGCAAATTCATTACCACTTTTGCCCCTCCCTTGAGTTTCGAATTCCAATTCGCCCCAATCGAAGTTCGATTTTGCAAAAATTCCAGAAGCTTCGATTCTCGATCGCCGAGAAACGGATCACTAAAAATAATTCTTCTAGGGTTTCTCTGTTTTTGCGTGGTTTTAGTATTGAAGTTTTTGATCCGTTCGGGAATGGGGGATCGAGGAGAGGACGAGGATTTGCAAATGGCGATTCGAATGAGCATGCAGCGTGGGACGCCGGAGACGAAGCGCAGCAAGCCGCAGGATGCCGCCCCCGGGGCGGTTTCGGAGTCGCCGGAAGATTCGCCGGAGTCCAAGACCCGACGGAGGGAGCTCATGGCGGCGGCGGCGGAGAAGCGGATAGCGGCGGCGGTGAGGGTTTTGCCATCATCGTTGCCACCTGGGAAGAAAAGTGGTGAATTGGGGAGGAGAGAGGAGTTGCGTTCGAAGAGTGTGAATTTGAGTAAGGAACTTTCAGCGGAAGAAGCTAATCAATTGTTTGCTATGGTGTTTGGAATTGAAGTCTCTAAGGGGATTCTTGCACAGTGGAGCAACCAGGGAATACGGTATTTTATAATTTCAAATTACTTATTAATGTATCTGAAGTGTATGGATATGTCGTCAAGGGTAGGATTAGCAGACACAAATCTTTAACATGTTCGTGTATTTAAACCCCTGTTGTAAGCTTTAATTTTCTAGATGATGTTGTAATTGGTATACCTCTTTTTGTGCTTTATTTTTCTTATTTAATGTTTCGATGCACATTCCTGCTTCCCCCAATATTGTTAGATTATCCGGCTGTATGTGTTCCTGGTTTCTATGTGATTGGAGTCTGAGTTATTTTGGCTTGTATATAATGTGTTTGTTCTGAATCAGGATGTGTATTTATTTATATCATATTTCTGATTGTGAAGTGAGCTCAGTTACTCATACAATCTTGAAAAATCCCATTCCATGCTCTCATCATTTATCAATGATAACATGTGAACCTGGTTATTCTGGAATTGGAAATTACTTGAAAGGGGGGAAATTGGAACTATTTTATTTTCAAAATAATGCATTTTCCGAGTAGTAAAACATGTTGAGGGTTTTGTAAATCTGCCTTAATCGCTACAGCCTTTGTGAATGATCATTCAAAAAGTAGAGGAATAAGATTTAGGTAAGGTATAGGAATGTAGTAAAAATAAAACTGTGTTGGTTAGCATAAAGTAATGTCAATATGCTTTTCTTCTTCTTTTCCTTTGGAGGAGGTGTAGAACTTCCTATGTGAAAGACTGACTAACTAAATGAGGGACTGCTAGGGTTGAAATTCTTATGTGGTACTGGTGTTAGACAAATTTGTTGTGTGCTACGCGTCATTGATTGGTTGATGGAAGCAGTTTATCAAATAATTGCCTGGTTTTCCCTGCTTGGTAAAGAATGAAAAAGTTCCTGTTAAAACAACTGGAAAAAAAAAAACTAACAAAAAAAAAAAAAACCAAAGAGGAATGTAATCTTGCTTTTGAACATCGTCCTTTTTGCATGTTGTCGAGTGGCAAAACTCTTTCTTATGCAAAGTGATTTTGTTCACTTAGTGCTACATTCCTTCTTAATTACATATGTGCTTGTTTTGGCATTCTTGATATTATCTGTTTGTTACTTGGAGAATATTTTCATTTTTTTATCTTCTGTGGAGGTATGTTTAATATAATAACTAAATATTGGCACAAGATGCTTGTATCCTGTAAATATTGGCGCAAGATGCTTGTATCTTTTCCTTTAATCAATGACCAATATGTCTTATTTCGAAACTTGATTCTGCACATTGTGAGCAGTTGAACATTTCTGCTGTGAAACTATTGCTATGCTGCTCATTTTCTATTTGTGAAGCAAGTTATGGATGGATTAATTTCACTGAAAAACCATCACTATAAAGTAAATCACGAACATGTGTTGTCATTCTTTGATATTATCTGTTTGTTACTTGGAGACTATCTTCATTTTTGAGCTTCTGTGGAGGTTTGTTTAATATAATAACTAAATATTGGCACAAGATGTTTGTATCTTGTCCTTTAATCAAGGGCTAATATTTCTTATTTTGAAACTTGCTTCTGTGCATCATGTCCAGTTGAACCTTTCTGCTGTGAAACTATTGCTATGGTACTCATTTTGTGTTTGTCAAACATAATTTATGAATGAATTAATTTAACTGAAAGAACATCATTATGAACGAAATCATGAACATTTGTTTTCAATTCTTCATCTGCATGTTATAATTTTTAACGTATTGATGTTTTTGACTTCTGAATTGTTTTTTTGTATACCTTTTGTAAGTGTATAATACCTTTTACAATTTGGCAGTTAGTTAGCACCATCGTTATCTGTTGTATTGAGTAGTTTGTTACAGCTGTCAGTGTCAGGTTGTTACAACTGATCCACTCAGTTAGACAAGCTTCTGTAGTCTGTGTAACTGCTATAAACAGAAGCTCGTCACTTCTACAAAACTCAGTATAGTCAAGTCAAAGTTTCTTTTCTCTTAAGCTTGTTTCCAATACTTTTAAATTTGGATAAGATTGTGTACTTGCTTTTATTGCTAATACTTTGAAAACTGCACTATAGGTTTAGCTCTGATCCTGTAACATCAATGGGCCTAGTGCAGCATGAAGGCGGTCCCTGTGGTGTTTTGGCAGCTATACAAGTAATTGCTACATTTTTTCGATATTGTCCATTTTTTCAGATCTGTTTAAGAAGTCCCGTTTTCAAATAATGAAAGTGGTACTGATCTGGTTGTGATAATTTCACTCCAAATATCAGGATATTAAGCCCAGCTGATATACATAACCGTTCCTTAAACTATTGAGACTTTTTTCAATGGTTTTGGATGTCAGGACTAAATTTTATTGAAGAGAGAAACAATAAGCCCTAAATGATTGCTTTAACCTTTAAAATATTAGACACTGACTGTGTGGTACATGTATTAACTGTAAGCACCAAACAAGTATATTATAGGCATTAAATATTAGCTAATGGCTGTATGATAAATGCATTGTGTTTTCTTTATATGACTTCCCATGTATATGTTTCAAGATAATAGATTTAATTATGTCTTGTTATGCTCATGTAAGGATGACAATGGGGAAGATGACTGGTGGTCTTCCCTCTATACTGTTTTACATTTATATTTGTGGTATTCATGCAGACAAAGGGTATTCATGGAAATCCACAAATATGTAACAATTGAAATATCTTGAAAGAAATCATATTATAATTTTAATTTTTATAAAATTAAATAATATTGCAAAAAGCATACCAAGTTGATTTATATATTTTGTAGTAATTTGTATACATAATTATTGCATGAACATGATATACGTGTACGCATATATATATATATATACACACACACACACACACATTACCATAAAAATTAAATTTTATCTCATAAAAAAATGATATAATAATAAGTTTAAGAAGTAAACAGTATCCATGGGGCAGGTTATATGATAAATATACTGTTGTAACAACTTTGTTCGTGTGAGCTTATAATTAAATTTGTTATTTTATTTCATTTATTTATTCAACTTATATATTATAATCTGATCGAATATTTTTAGTTGATATGAGATCTCTAATACATCACTTATGTTGAGGATTAGATATCTTGAGCTTCTGACTCAATATTTGTGAATGGTCCTGGTAACCGAAACATGATGGACCCAACAAATATTTCTAGAATAGACTCTAACACTATCATAAAAAATGGACTTTAAACTTAACTTAATCTCATTAAAGTGACTTATAAGGTAAGGTTTGCACCTTAATTTGGTTATATCTCTAATCAATGTCGGATCTTTGACAATTTTAATGAATTTGACTTAATGTAAATTCAAAAACATGTTCTTGTCGTATGTTGTTTTGCTCATGTTTTTTCTTTAACTTTTCAGGCATTTGTGCTTAAACACATAATTTTCTTCAGTGATGAGTTGAAAGATGTATCATGCATGCCACAGAAGGGTCCGGGTGCATCATTTAAAAGTGTGTCTGTTCCATCTTATAATTTTTCTGCACTCACTGAAGGTGTAAAAGTAAGGTGATTAACTTTCTCCTGACCAGTCATTTGTGCTTATAGCTAGGTTACATTCATTATAATAAAATTATATTCATTTTTTGTATTCTGTACTTCATGTCTTCATTATGTCATTTTCTTTGGTCTATAGCGCCCACCCTGTTTCCTGGTGTATTGTCAACATGAACATTGTTTTGATTCAATTTACTATCCGTATTAGTAGTGTTTTATATGTTTGCTTTGAATAAATTTCAATTTGGATTGAGTTCATTCTTAACTTGTTCTACTTCATGGGCAGTAGACAACAATAGTATTTGTTCAATCAACAAAATTAAGTTGAGTCAGGACTTAATGGGAACCTCGATATCATGAGGTGTCTAAATTCCACATTGAGTATTATAGGATTTTGGTAGAATATTTTTAAGTGTTTGGTTCAAACTCCGCCCCCCACCCCAACTGGTAGCTTTTTAAGGGAGGTTTCTCAAATGCATGGTTGTGTATCAATTGGTATTTAGAGCTGGTTGTCATTGTTTCGGAAAAGGCTATACCTATGGAGGGGTTAAGTGAAGCGTTGTAGTGTGTCAACTGCTGAGACTGACTCTTTGGAGCTGTGCTTTTATGAGGACTTGGATAACAGGAGGTGTTTTAAGTCCCACACTTAGCAGTATGAGATGCTCGATGTAGTATTTAAGTTTTGGGTTCTCCCACTTACCAACTAGCTTTCAGGAAGGGTTCTCCAAGTTACTGTTTGCCTGGATATGGACAAAAACTCAAGGGTACCCACAGTTTCACGAATTGTTGTGGGCAAAAAAGTTGGTTTGCAGGAGAAATATTTGTTCAGGAACATGGACTGTAGACATGACAGGTCAATCAATGGAAATAGTAGACACCATGGTTATGTGGATCAATTTTATGTACATATAAAGCAGAGAAAAAAAAAATGAAGCTAAGTGGGTAGGAGAAAAGGTAAAGGAATTTAACACTTAGGGTTTAAGTTGTGATTTATTGGCAAGCTTAAATCAAGAATTAAGATGGGTATAATTGTAGCTGAGTTTTGAAAGAATGATGTCATAAATGTAAAAAGCCTAGCAGACAGGTTCGTAGCGGTAATGTTTGTGGTAGAAAGGGGAATGTTTTGTTATGATTATTAGTACTTCAGTTAGGTTTGGAAGAGTGTACAAAAATATAAAATTTTGGGAACTCTTAGAAGCTTTAGTCCAGAGATACTATTAGGAGAAAAGATTTCTTTGGTAGGGATGTAAATGTTATGTGGGGAGAACTCCTGAGGTATGAGGAATCACATGTAAATTATGGTCTGGGAGATGCAAACGCAGAGGGTAAATCTACCATTATATCCTACATTTTTCATTAGTTTATGACTTTAAAATGGCTGAAAGTTGTTTTACGAAAGGGGAAGAGCATGTTATGGATCTACAAAAGTAAGGTGGCATGCTCATAGATTATTTTTAAAAAAATCATATAGAAAACTTTGCATGGACTAAGATGTCATATCTGGGTGAAGTTTGATGACCCAATTCAAAGGATTGGTTAATGCTGAGTAGGTTCTCCCAAAAACAATATACTTGTTATGATTTTTGGTGGAGCATTATCAGAAGAATAAAAAGGCTTATATGGGATTCTTCATTAATTTAGAAAAGGCACATGATAAGGTGTTGGGAGAGGTATAATGGAGTGATATATAGAAGAAAGGAGTTCATATTTTTTATTCATGTAATCTAGGATATATGTATAAAAGGGTGATGGCTAGGGTGAGAAAGCAGTAAAATGCCACTAGTAGTTTTCCTATAACCGTAGGATTACACCAACTGTTAGTTTTGAGCTCATTATATCTTTACCTTGGTTGTAGTCTTAGACTTGCTTAATACGCATATTCAAGATTTGGTGGCTCTAAATAACTTTTCTTTACCCCTGTTTCATCAACTGACCATGGTGACCAAGCATTGGAGGCGTACTTGGTCCTAGCTCTTAAATTATGTTTGCAGTATACACTTACATTATTTATTTATGTGAATGTGGTATTTAGTAGAAGTGCAAGTTCTTGGGTTTTCTGTGGGTTTAGCTTAAATTTATTTCTCATTTTTGTTATTGAATGGTGAAGATTTCAGGTTTTCTGGTTGTGGACTTCATTTGCTTATTAGTATGTGTCCATATATTTAAATTTGCTTATTTCAGATTCTCCTATGTTCAGCATTTTGAAGGAATTTCAGAGGATGAGGTACCTTAGTTATTGTACTGATATTGGTTATTTATGTACATCTTGTTGGCAATAAGATTGAAAATTTCCTTTCTTGTTATCATTGTCTATTGTGATTCTACTATGCCATCCTTATTAGCCGCATCTAGTGTTTTTGAATCATATTCATATGTTTATAAAATTTAGTTCCTACGTGACATCCTTCTGAGTTCCACTGGTCTTTCAAAGTGGTCAGTGTGTTCTTTCATGGTTTTATTTATGCTATGCTCATGATATATTTCTGTTGTGTGATTTTGTGGCAGGGCCCTTGTAAGAAGTATGGGTGAAATTTTATTTTCATGTGGAAGTAATAGAAGGGCTGTGATTGCAACTTTGAGCATTTCAGAGAATGACATTCGGCGTTTTGAAGGGATTTCAGAGGATGAGGTACCTTGGTTATTGTACTGATATTGGTTATTTGGGGGACATCTTTGCTGGCAATATTTTGAATTGAATTCCCTATCTTGTTATTGTTGTCTTCTATTGTATCTCTCCTATGATAACCTTATCAGATGAATCAAGTCTTGTCTAATTAACAGGTTATTGCAAAATCACTTCAAGGTCTTTCCATTGAATCTGCGGTGGATCTGCAGAAAGTTCTTAGAGTTGAAACATGCACATCACAAATGACTGCATTGCAACGGCTTGAAGCAAATCTTCCCTTCTTCCAAAGTCGAATGGGAGCATTGCTTTTCCTAATCTCTGCTTTACTTTCTCGAGGACTGGTATGTTTGCCTGCTTCAAACTCTGTTACTTCACATTGCATTTTACAGTCCCTGAATTCACTGTCTTCTAAAGCAAGAGTTATTGGACTACTTTTTCCCCTCTATTTTCTTTTCTTCCAACTCAGAATGAACTACTCGTGACTGAATATGCGGAACTCTTTCCATAAATAGAAGAATTCCTCTAGGTGATTTGCTAACTGTATTATTAGGTTGATTGTGTTTGTACTTCTAATTGCTTGCTCCTCTTATTCATGTCATGGAAAATAGTAGTGTATGTCTGTTTTAAGGATAGACAACCCAAACAATTTAAACCAATGACAGTGTGATAGAATTCCTTATTGCGTTTTGGTTGTCCCGGTCTTTTGGATTGTAAAAGTGCAATGTATTTGAGATATGAATGTGAGTCTTTAAAATGGTTGGAAATTGGCAGGAGGCCAGTGACAACCTAGCTAATAAATGTTTTGCTGTGGCTTGAATTGACATTAAAACAAATATCAGGGTCTCTTGATGCCATTCCCCATTCCTGCCCTTGAACTCAATTCATGCTCCTTTAGTTGTTCAGGGCCTTGATAAGGCCCTGAGCTCCTGGAGCCTACCTGCACCAGAGGGGTCTTATAGTGGTGGGTGCTTAATGATTTTGCAAGAGGTCTTTTCTTTTTCAAGTTTAAGCTTCTCTTAAACATAATCTAAAAGATTTTCAGGTTTGGTTCTCTGATTGTTTGTCAAACACTAAATTCAAGAAATTTACCGGAAGATGATGTTTGTTTTGACCAGATATGGGCTATTTTTAGAATGTGGTTAATACTTGTGACAATTCTTCGTGGTACATCAATCTTGAGGGTGAATTCAGATTTAGTGTTTTTCTGGCGAATGGTTTTTTTGAAAGTCTAGACCTGTATTATCAAGAAATTGTTTCTGAAAAGTCACAAAGCCAACAAGCTTGTAAGGATTCTGCTGAAAGCATAATTGAATGGAAAAGAGAAGACAAAGAAAACATCTTACTATCATAGGAAAATAAATGATTGTGATTTTGAGATGCTAACACTGGCTTAGTAGTGGTTCTATTTATTCTTTAGAATTAATGTGGAGATTGAAAATTTCAAGTAAGATGCAGAAAAGAAATGCACAAGAATTCCATATTTTGGAATCTCTGTTGTCACCATGGACATGCCACGCACATGGTTGGTATTACATTGATACCATGTTGAAATTATATTAATTGAGTGGAAAAGTAAAATGAGAGAATTTACTTTATTTACTATTATGACTCTAAATAATTGTTATAGTGTGGTAATAAAGCGCTAACATTACAATCTTGTTTATAATAATATAATATAACCTAGTTCAATATCAAGTGCAATACAACCAATATAATATTTAGCCCAATAACACTCCTAACATAACAAGACTCCTAAAATATTAGTAATCATAAAATATCGATTCAACACAACATCTGAAGTGTGGTGTCCAATCACACCCTCTGATAGTATGGTTGATACCGAAATATTTTGGAATCTGGATTGAAATAATGTGGATGAGAACATCTTTCATATGCTTACATTAGCTTGCGTACTGAAGGATCAACATCGAGTTAGATCCAGGATTTTAACATTCAAAGTTCATCTTAGTCTCCTTTAAATTTTGAGTTGATCTAGGTTCAAAGCTGTGTCAAGCAGTGGAGCAATTGTTACTACATCCTTTTAATTTTTTTTAGTTTTATTTATATGGTTTTTAGAAAATTTTGAGTCGATCTTTTTCTCCCATTCTTAAATGTGAGGAATAAAATGGTAAGTTAGATGTTCCACTGGATAAGTGAATTTGCCTCAGCTGTTCTTGTGACTTGAAAAATTCTTAGTCAATGCATTTAATATTTTACTCTCCTTTAGGACTTGGTTCAAAGTGACAGGGATGATCCCAGCTTACCACTGGTTACAGCACCTTTTGGGCATGCGTCTCAGGTATACATACAACATATAATTGGAAAGGGCGCCGCCATCCTTAAGTAATGCTTATAAATAATGTTCTAGAACTAGAATATGAATTTGTCTTTTTCTATGAATCTTGTGGTGCAGGAAATTGTGAACCTACTGCTCTGTGGGGAGGCTGTCGCTAATGTGTTTGATGGAAGGATGGATTTAGGTGGAGGGATGTTTCTGAAAGGTATATCTCGTGATGTGGAAGTTGGATTTCTCACACTTTTAGAGTCCCTGAATTTTTGCAAGGTTGGTCAGCATCTGAAATCTCCGAAGTGGCCTATATGGGTTGTGGGGAGTGAATCCCATTACACTGTGCTGTTTGCTCTAGACCCCAGCGTCCAAAGTGAGAATGAACTGGAAGGAAGGGAAACACAGATACGCAAAGCTTTTGATGCACAAGATCAGAGTGGAGGTGGTGGTTTCATTAGTGTGGAAGGTTTCCATCAAGTCCTCAGAGAAACAGATATCAAATTTCCACCAGATAAGCTGGAACATCTTTGCTCTGCTGGGTTCATTGTGTGGAGTGAATTCTGGCAAGTAATTTTGGATCTAGACAAAAGTTTGGGAGGTTTGAAGGATTCATCAGGATTGATGGGTAAGAAGGTCTTTGACCTATACCATTTTAATGGGATTGCTAAATCAGATCTGAATGGCAGTCAAGTAAATTCTGCGGGTGAAATTCCACTGCAAAGACCCCGGCTCACAAAATTGAGAGTTTCAGTTCCCCCAAGGTGGACACCTGAGGAATTTATGGCAGATGTGAAAGTTTCTTCTGCTCCCAGTGCCAGTGACTCTGCTGGGAAGGACAATGAAGTATCGAAACCGGAGCCTTCTCAGCATGCGCCTTTGGTGGACTGCATAAGGACACGCTGGGCCCGTGCTACCTGTAGCTGGTTTGGGGACCCTCCCAGTATAGTTTGAGAGACGTTATTTGGAGTCATTTCTGGTGCTTACAGGTGTTTTACAGGGAAAGCACGATCATTTCAGTTAAGAGTAGATAAAGCTTTTAAGTTTTATTTTGATGTGGTATCTCGAGGCACATGAATAGGGGGTTCAGATCTCCAAATTTTCTCCAATATGTGCATAGTCTTTGTAATGTGGATTGATGTACGTTGAACGTTATCTTCTATTTTATCATGTCATTCGTAAGTAACAAAAAAGAGGGGTGGGGATATTTATCGTCAAGCCTGCGAGTAACATCCAAAATGTATTGCCACCGATTAGGAAGAGTTATATACAGTTCTGGGGGGTTAGTAATAAACGTCCTGTTCTTGTTTCTGAAATTGTTGTAATAGTAAAGTATCATGCTTGGCTTCTGGAATATGGGAAAATGAACAGTCAAAATAATACCATGGTCTCCTCTGTTGTGGAACATCTTTCTATTGGGCTGAACGTCATTTTTATTGTTTCATGTGTCAGTCACTAAAATTCTCTTAACCGGGCTGAGCAGTTGAAGTGTCTGAAATCTTAACATCTTTTAATTATGCGGGTTTGTTAAATAAGATTTGTGCGTTATTGAATCTTATTACTCATTCTGTGTCCAACATTGATATTCTTGGATACTTTATTTATTTGGACTTTTGAATTAATTAGATTTGAGACACTGAGATATAATAAACTACAAATGAAATTATTTTTTTTATAAAAGACTGACATCTATATTATTTTATTTTAATATGGTTACGTTAAATAGGAAATTATGTATTAATTAGCTCTATATATTAGTAGATATATTTGTAATTGTATTGCTGTATCATATTGGTATTGTATTGTGGACGTGCGTTATGGCACTAACACTCATTATACGGATGTTTCTTTTTTATTTTTAGGGAATATATTTTCTATTGATGACATTTCTCTTTGTGGGAAACATGTGGAGTTTCCACATGCATTCCTGAATCATTTAAATAGAAAAAAAAAAGGTGATATTCACATACTAACTTTACAACAACATTCTTAAATAGAAAGAAATCATATTCAGATATGAATGAAATGGTGATTTGATTCTTTGATGGAATGGAATAAAGTTTTATTTTATAATAATGGTGGTGAAGATTTACAGTGTACTTCTTAGAGAGACCTATGTTAGGTTTACTGGTTGTGAAGGAGAAGTTTGTTAGGTTTGATGGTTGTGAAGGAGAAGTTTGGGGAGTTGATAATATTAGAGAGATTAAACAAGAATGAGATATGAACTAGATCTATATAAGACACTACTTTTAACTCGAAACTTGAAGATATTGAGTTTGTGGATTTTTTTTTTTTTATATGTTGCATATCTTTTTCATTTCTATTCAATGTGAGATTAGATTCACGTTTGGATATCTAACAATCTTCTCCTCAAGTCCCACAATCTTCTCCTCAAGTTCCCTCAAAAACATTTTTAAACACGAGCACATCACAAACTATCATTTTAAAGTACCGTTATCATTATTGGACACACTTGTTTGAAATTTTGGTTAGGAAGACTTTCAATACAGGGATCAAACTGCAGTTGTCTTAGTCGGTCACAAAGACGACTATTAATATCACTTGATGGAAAAATCTAAGAGGGAAACACTTGCGAGATCAAACTAGAATGAGATATGAGTCAGATCCACACAACAAGAGAATGACACCACCTTTAACCCAAAATCTTAAAATATTAGGTTTGTGGATCTTCTTTCTTATATGTTGCTCAACTTTTTCATTTCTATTGAATGTGAGACTAGACTCACACTTAAATACTTAATAATGAGGTCTATTGATTAGTGTAGATGATACAAAGGGTAAAAGAAGAAGTCACCGTGTTGATAGTAAGGTGGGAGGGTTGTTTGACTCCAAAGAAAGAAAACGGTTTTATCAAGTTCTTTTTTATGATAATGTTTCTTGAAATTTCACCATGTATATAGTGTGAGTCTAATTTACATACTTTAGTTCATATTGAAATAACAATTACATACTTCTAATAATAATTTTAGAATAAAAAGATACTAAGAGTGTATTTGATTGCAAGCAATGATGGATATGCAACTATGGATCCATAGTAAAAAACAAAGAAAGTTCAAAAATTAAATAATATATAAAAACAGAAATCGAGACAAAATAAAATGGTTATATTTCTTTGCAACTTTGTGAAGATTTGTTGAGAAAATTCATTAAAATAATATTTTATCTTTTATAATAAATTCTTATTATTAATTTATTTATATATTATTATTATGATTAATTATATGATATAATATACTAAAAATAATAAAATAAAAATTATTATTATAAAATAATAATAAAATTATAAAATAAGAAATAAATATTAATAAAAATAAAAATGATAATAATAAATTTAGAAAATAATAATCATAAAATTAATTTATAATATTATTTTATATTTTTATCAATTAAATATTTTTACTATTATATCGCTCACAAACTTTTATAAACTTTTTTTTATTTTTTATCATTTTTCTCATAATTTAAATAATTTAACTTTCAACGCACTTTTTTTTAAATCTCTTTAAATCCTGTCTCACAAATCCTTTGAATCTAAACAAAGTCTAAAAAGCTATCTTAGATTTCTAGATACATTATTATCCACTCATACTCTTAGATGTCAATTCTGGCATCTTTTCCGATAAATAATTTCATACCACATCCTCAAAAATGAACGGGGAGCAAGAATGATCTATAAACACCTACTCTCTTTAGGTCGTGAGCCGTTTAAGCGGCCTGGACTAGATTCTCATTAAAAGAATGGTAAGCTGCAGTTGCCATTTTGTCAAGTTAGAATGAGCTGTGCTATCAGCCTGCACATTTTCAGTTGTGATTGCAGTTTCATGTTTTTGTCATTTGAAAGGAAATCTGACTGTTTACTAATTTCCTAATAGTTTTATGTTTGTTTGACTTGAGCATGAGAAATGAATTAACATCAAGCTAGATGTAGAATTTGTATATCCATCTCTTCCAAAATAAATTAAATGATCTTATGAGGAGGACTAGTGATTGTTAACTTGTTTTAGTTGCATTACAAAGTGAACACATACACGGTTTATTCTTCTTGGTTTATTCTTCTTTTATGATTCAAATTGACTGTGGACTACCTTCTCAGCCGCTGTCTCTCATTATTCTTACTGTTAATTGAAAAATGCAGTTTTCTTTGTATTTGTTTCATATATATATATATATATTTAAGATTATCATTCTTCTTTTTCTCCTTTTTAAAGATTGTAATGCAGGAAATTCTAAAGTTCTCTTGAAATTGTTTGTTAGAGATATGTTTGGTGAGAGGATTAATTTATAATGTTTCTGAAAGGGATATCAAGATGGTGCTATTCCATCCTCAACTGAGTTTCACTATTGTGTATTTGCACAAAGGGCATGTGAAAAAAGTTAAGAAACTAAATATATGAAATAACTTTAAATTGCTAAAATTTGTTGAATAAAAGTGTTACTTAATGTTATGTTTTATTAGCAAGCATCATTATCATCGTTTTAAATAGGCTTAAATGGTTACATTAAATATTTAGAAATTTGAGAGTTAATATAAAATAAATAAATAAATAACTGACGAAAATGAATTAGAGTAAAACTTAAGATTCTCAGTTGGGATAAAAAAATCAAATAAATTTAAATTATAAATAAAATTAAAAAATATTGTTTGTATAAGGAGAAATATTTTCAAATCACTTGACTAAAGTCATGCTTTTCAATTTTATATATGAAAGAAAAATGTAATTTGAAAAAAAAAGTCAATTTTTTTATAAATATTATCATTAATAAAATTGATGAATATTTTGAAATAATAACATGATAATACTTAAATTTAAAAATTAAGAATAAAGTGTTATTTTCTCTTGTGTTCTAGTTGGTTTTAATTTTAAGTAATTTCTGTACGGGAAAATGAATAGATTAAAAAGTAGTTTTTTTTAAAAAAAAATATGCTGACTAATGAATATCTTAATGTATGTTCAAAAGAGTTGTAACTTGTTTGTCCAATAGATGAACCACCAAAGTAGTAGTCTAAGGTCAATATAACGTGGTATATTGTAATTGGTTTGAAGTTATTTTATCTTGAGTTTTCATAAGAATTGGTTCGCATATGTGAGAAGTCTAGTTTTTTTTTTTTTTTTTTAGTAAAATCTTGAGTGCAAAAAAGATGGTTATAAGCTAATGAAAAAATAAATCATATTGAGTTATGATTGGTTAAAAGATAGAAAAAAAAAATTTTATAACA
>Ga0099824_1006419_pt1 | contig 16143 bp, 10 predicted proteins | sample SiratrowhiteBW_FD_76837 | JGI IMG/M metagenome (GOLD analysis project Ga0099824, IMG submission 76837) | Root nodule microbial communities of legume samples collected from California, USA - Siratro white BW | ecosystem: Host-associated > Plants > Roots > Nodule | place: USA: California...
TATATATATATATATAAATATAAACATAATGTTAATAGAGAAAAGCCAAAAGCCACTTGCCAGAGCAGGTGAGATAACCATTAGCATCTGGAATTTGCCGAGCAAGCTCCTTACCTCTATGCATATCTTCTTTTGGTTTGTCCTAGTTTGACTAGTGGATCATGGGCATGTAATTTGTCATTTTGTGAAATTGATGTTTTCTACTTATTCATTTTATCATATACAATCTGTATTATGTTTCTTTTTAATTCCCTTTTCATATTTTGTACAAAATTGGTATAAACTATTAAAATATTGTCACTGTGATCATAAGGGAAAAATTATCATGGTTTCAATTCTAGGGGCTATTTTGTTAGGTCCATAATATCCTGATAGGAATATAAGAACAATTTCATGGCCCATAAAGAAAAGATTATGGTGGATGCACGGTCACAACAAGAATATTGTGATGCAGTAGAACGTAATAACACTCATCAGAATAACTTCTCTATGAAAATCCACACCTATTCCACAAACTTGTTTAATTGATATAATACTCAAATATATGATTTTTCTTGTAGTGTTAGCTACATTCAGAAGTAGCATTTTGTTTATATGGTAACTGATATCATACTAAAATTTCATTCATTGTTACTTTGGCAATTCAATTTACTTCATATTCCATAGACTGCATTTTCGATTCTCAAGCACATACTGGTCAGAATCTCCTCCAACCGGAAAAAAAGGTTTGACATTCTTTACGTCTATAGCTTAGGGGATATAGTTTATTGCTCTCAAATAAATTAAGTAATGACAAATTATAAAACTTTCTTGTATAATTGAATGATACACTGTGTTATATAACAGATTATGGATATTCGTCAAAATCGAAGTTGAATGTATAATAGATTAATGTCTAATAGAAGGGGATATAATGATGCATATTTAAAAGGAGTAGATGAGTTTGTGTCCTATGTCAAGAAACAAATTTGTCCAATGGAAAAAGAAGATGTCCTTATTCTAAGTGCAAAAATCTAAAGTTCTTCCATTTTGAAGAAGTTAAAGTTCATCTCTATAAGAAAGGATTCATTCCTGAATATTGGTATTGGACATGTTATGGAGAAAGTGATCCAAACATATGCTTAGATATTAGTCCTGAAGTTTTCAGTACAGAGGAGGGAAACCTCAATAAATTTGAGAGCATGATTTATGATGTTGTTGGTTTAGAGTATGAAATGGATCATGATGAAGAAATGAATGACTCTCCAAGTGTGGATGAGACTCCAAATATAGAAGCCCAAAATTTTTATGAATTATTAGATGCGGCCCAAAAACCATTATGGCCTGGATGTAATAATCACACTAAATTATCTTTTGCTGTTAGATTTTTGGCAATTAAATCAGAGGGAAACATGTCTCAAAGATCTTGTGATCAAACATTAGCCCTTATGAAAGAGACACATCCTACTGGTAATCTTATTCCTAAAGATTTTTATAGGGCCAAAAAGTTAGTCTCAAACCTTGGTTTAACTGCAAAAAAAATTGATTGTTGTGTTAATGGTTGTATGTTATTTTATATGAAGAAATACAATTAAAAGAATGCAGATTTTGTCATAAACCACGTTTTCATATACAATGTGTTGGTAGAGGTAAATACAAAGAGGTTCTTATTAAGAGAATGTATTATTTACCTCTCATTCCTAGGCTTAAGAGATTATATGCCTCCATGAGTTCCGCTCCACATATGAGGTGGTATCATGAAAAATAGACGAGAACCTGGGTTATTGTGTCATCCATCTGATGGTGAAGCTTGGAAACATTTTGATAAAGTGTATCCTGAATTTGCAGCTGAACCAAGAAATGTAAGGTTAGCTTTATGTAAAGATGGCTTTTCACCTTTTAATAATTCAACTGCACCTTGTCGGCCAGTAATTGTCACTCCTTACAATCTTCCTCCAGAATTATGCATGACTACTCTTTTTATGTTTTTGACATTGATTATCCCTGGGCCTCACGGTCCAAAAGGTAAAATAGATGTGTATTTGCAACCACTGATTGATGAGTTAAAACAATTATCGAATGGAGTGTTGACATATGATATTTCAAGAAAACAAAATTTTATGATGAAAGCTACATTGATGTGGACTATTAGTGATTTTCCTGCTTTTGGAATGTTGTCGGGTTGGAGTACATCAGGGAGATTAACATGTCCATATTGTATGAACTAATCAAAGGCTTTTAGATTGAAAATGGGTGGGAAAGTTTCTTGGTTTGATGCTCATCGTCAATTTTTGCCTATGGACCATTCATTTAGAAGAAATAAGGGTGCATTTTATAAAAATCGAATTGAAAATTCTCAACCTCCATACTTTTTGACTGGGAACGAATTATGGGAACAAATTTGTTTTTTTTTTTCAAAAGTTACTGAATTAGTCCTTGTATGTGTGATGGACATGGTGAGTCTCATAATTGGACAAAACAAAGTATTTTTTGGGAGTTGCCTTATTGGAGTCCTATAAATTTAAATGGAATTTATATAAACATACATTAAAAAAAGTAGTTTATGACTTTTGTACTTTTTCATCCAGAAGCACCACATATATAATATTTTAAACTTATCTTGACAGGATTGTGAATGCAAAGGAGTGAAGCTATTCCAATTGAGGAAGAGAAGATAACTCATTTGTCTTTATAGATATCCACCACTTATGAAAAGGTAATGTAATAAAAGTTGTTCTTTTTTTAAGTGTCAATTAACACACTTCATTGAGTATTGTAGCATCCTCAAACTGAAATTTATTAGATTTTTCTATTTCACTTTTGATGTGCTGTAGACATTGAAATTTCCTTTACATCATTGACTATTTTAACATCGTTTTTTATTATGTTGATCATGATCTCCCACAATATTTTACGTTTGCAGTTGTGAACTCAATTGTTTTCATTATGTTATTATAATTGAAAATTCAAAGTTGGATATATATGGTTTCAATCTTTGTTATTATAATTTTTGTTTATCTATTTTTGAATCTAGAGCACGTGACTTCAAGACATATTTTTCACTATTACCTAGCAACTTAATACTTCTGTTTTGATCAATTATTATGACATAAGAATTAATTTTTAATCACAGTCACCAAAACGTGCAAATATTAATACAAAAATAAGCATATAGATAATTACTAGTCTTCATACCAAATGGTTTTAAATACTAGTTATTATATATTTATAATCAAATATTATAAGTTCTAATAGAACAATATTAAGAACTTTAAATGAATTTATTTTCTAATTATAAATTGTTTTCACAAAAAAAGAAAATAATGTCTCAACTTCAATTATCAATAAATATAATATTAGCATTATTTAGAGACCAATATAGTAACCATTTTTTTGAATTTATATATCTAGTTACTAAATGAGTCTCTATATATTTTGGTAGCTAAATTGATTTCAATGAAATTGGTCGCTAAATTGATTTCAATGAAATTAATTGCTAAATTGGTTTTTATATAATTGGTCACTAAATTAGTTTCTATATATTTAGTATCTAATTGTTTTTTATTTAATGGTAACTAAATTGGTTTCTAAATTAGAATCTAAATTGATATCTAATATTAGCTACCAAGGTTTTAGCCACTTTCTACTAATAGATTCTAAATTAGTATCTAATTAATGTAGTGACTAATTTTATGGGTTTAGTGACCAATAAATTAGTTTCTAAAATCATATTTTCTTGCAGTGACATCATGACTAATAATAATTTTTTTCCCACATTGGAGTGTACAATTGGTACGCTTTTGATTGCTCACTAACATGAAGAAAAACATATTTTTTTCCTTTCTCATCAAGCTTCTTTCTCTTCTCATATGGAATATGGGCACAAGAAACACACAAAAAAATTCTGAAATGATCTACAGTCAGTCTCATTCCACTTCAAGTCTCCTCTGGTGTCATGTTTTGAACAACAAAAGTTGAGCTTCTATTTAAAACATGACACTCCAATTTACAACTTTTTGGCAAAAATGTCTTTGGCCCTAGTGCTAACAAAACTTCTTACCATATTGAGAATTGTTCTATTTTTCATCTTTGATACAACATTTTGTTATGTATAGGAAGTTGTAAACTCTTTCATGATGCCATGTTCTTCACAAAAAAAAAAGAAAACATTAAACTCATTTGAACAATATTCTCCACCATGATTTTATTTGGAGAGTTTAATTGTCTTTCTTGATTCTTTCAACTCTTGCCTTGAAAGTTTTACACGCCCCAAAGGCTTCAAACTTCTCCTTTAAAAATTAGACCCATATTTTCCTAAAATAATTGTCAATGAAAGTAATTAAACACTTTTTATCTCAATTGGAATGGTTTTATTAGGTCACACAAGTCTTAATGTACAAGCTATAAAATATTCTTTGCTCTCCATGATTTTCGTAGGGAAATTGAGATCGATGTTGTTTAATAACAACACGTTCTTCACAGAATTGAGAATGAGCAAAATGTTAGCAAAAAACCTATCATCATTTCTTTCTCTTTGAGGAACTTTAATTTGCGAAAATGAAATGCGCATAACGATACTGCCAAAGTCAAGAATGATATTTTCCTTTGCTATTGAACTAAATCGAATGCTTTCAATGTTTAGAGGCAAAAGTTAGTTTGAGCTCTTTTTTACAACAACAATAACACCTTTAACAAGATCATAAACTTCACAAGCACCTTTGCTAATGGTGTTAGTGTAGCCTTTTCTTGTAATGGTCCAACACTTAACAAATTGTTTTTCAACAAAACCATTATTGGTTTTTACTTTAATATCTCCTCTTCCCATCATTTTCACCATAGAGTAATTCCAAGACTCACAATAGACTGAAAATCTTCATAATGAAAAAGAAGATTTTTTTTCCACTCATGTGGTTACTACAACCTGTATCCACATACCATAAATCTAATTCAACATTTTATATGACTTGACGAGTCATGAACAACATCTCCTCTTCTTCTTTCATTTATTCAAGATTTGACCTCCTTATCATAAGGAAATTTGGTATACATTTAGAAGCATAATGATCAAATTTTTTACATTTAAAACATTTTATCTTAGATTTTTTTTCGTGCTCCTTTGCTCTGCCTCTACCTTGAGATTGATCTTTATGACTCCTGAAATTATTGTTCAAGTCTTTAGCTCCTAGTCTCCCTCATCCTCATCCTCTACCTCTACCCCATTCTCTGAAATTGTTGGAATGAGTACTGGCAGAAGCTTTCAATACTTGATCCTCAAATTTTGGCTATTTAATATTTTGTTCATACCCCAATAATGAGCTTTGTAGTTCATCAAGTGAGAGAGCATCAATGTCTTTTGATTCTTCTGTAACACATACAACAAAATTAAATTTTGGTGCTAAAGATCGAAGTATTTTCTCAACAAAATTTGTTTCTTCAATTTTGTCACCATATGTGGTGCCTTGCTTCATCACACATGTAAAGTATTATGTGATTGATTCTCCAAACTTCAACCGAATTATTTCATACTCACCATAAAGATCTTGAAGTTGTTGCCTCCTTGCTCTTGCATACCCTTTATACTTCTTCTTCACTGAATTCCAACTATCCTTAGATGTTTCTTTATTGAGAATGGTTTCCATAATAGATCAATCATAGGCTTGAAACAAATAAATGGTTATATTGACCATCAAAACGAGGGAATTTTTGCTACACAAAGGATCCTTCACTTGCCATTTGTTGCAACAAAGGAAGTCCAAAAAAGAATCGTGCTCTAATACTATTGTTGTGTCTTTCAAGGGATGATTCACTAAGGAGATTCCACAACAGGGAGACTTGAGTCAAACCCACATAAGGATTGACACCACCTCCAATCAAAAACCCTAAGAGAATAAGTCTATGGTCTTCTTTCTAATATGTTGCTCAACTTTCTCATTTGTATTTAATGTGAGTCTTAGACTCACACTTGAATTTATAACAATCTTCCCTCGAGTGAAAGTCCCTTCCACATTGTTATGTCCCCCTTGATACAGGGATCATATTTTTCTTGTTTGGGTCGACCTCTAAGATGAACCATCAGCTTTAACATCATTATTAAAAAAATTCTCCTTTTTTATATTTTATTCAGAATGATATAGCATCCATAAAAAGACACATTACAAAATCGTAAGTATACTAAGAAACCAGTAAATCTGCCTACTAAAAAAGAAGACAGCAACATGAGAGCATAAAAGTACACTATAGTAACCTCCTAATCAATAGAATACTATTAGCTTACTCGATTCATTAAATTCAACAAATTATTATTGTAACACAATGATGTTAAAAACTTGTTTTCAAAGTTTCTCTCAAGACTGGATAAAATAAGCAATTATTTTTAATTAAGCTAAAAAGTATATAGTGAAACAAAGAATTCAAGATCAACACAGTGGTTATGAAAATAAAGCTTTCATCAAAATTATATCCAACATACAAAGTCGATATGGACTTTCACATTAATGATTGACAAACACAACTTTAGTGTCTATCATAACATTTTCACAAATGAGTTGCAAGGAAGCTCATTACTAATTAAGCAATACAAATTAAAAAGCAATATTTTACTAAATGAAAAGAAGTTTGTTATATATCATAAACACATCTTTTTAAATTTATTGTATTTGGTTAGGAAATTTTTCAATTTCCAAGAAATTCAAACATGACGTAACTATTTACCATAACATTTTCACATAGAAATTGAAAGAAAGCCAATTATTGATTAAGAAATGTAAAATAGAAATCAATATTCACTCAATGGAAAGTTTCCTCTATGTTAGAAATACATCTTCAGAAATTTAGCTAGAGAATTTTACAATTTCTAGGAAATTGAAATACATTGAATTTCAACTTATTTCATTTCAAATTGTTTGATTTTTTTTAATTTGTTACTTAAATAAATCAATTCAAATTTTAAATTTTAATTTTCTTCTTTGGATAAATTATTTCAATTACTACCAAATAAATAGATTATAAATAGATATCATTAATGATGTTAATAAAACAATTCTAGACATCAACAAAAAATAAACATTACACACTTCAACAAAAACAAATACTTGACATCTATAAAAAATAGTCACATTAATATGTTGGCAAAACAAATCCAAACAAATGTCAGTTTTTCAATAATTCAAATAATGTCTACTGAAAAATAACCACTATCAACATCAATTAAAGGATCTTACATCGTCCAAAAGATAGTGTCATTAGCATTAATAAAATAATAGTGTCTAACATTGACAAAAAAAAAATAGGTCTGTCAATGTTGGTTGAAAAATCCATGATTAATGTCGATAAGAAAAACTATGACTAATGTTAGTCTAGAAATACTTTGACCTAAGTTTTCATTGACATTGGTTTGATATCAACTAAAGACACCATTGGTGTTGACAAAGAAATTTTCTACTAACATTATCCCAAAAATAACATTGACATATATTAGCAAAAAATAACCCTAATGATGATAATCATAATCGAGTTTAACGTTAAAAGACCATTTTTAATATGACTCAAAAAGCTAATGTAAAGTTGATAACATCTTGACCTCAACTAAGCTGACAATGTCCAACCAAAGTTGAGCTAACAAAACATCCTAACCAAGGCTAATCTGATAATGTCTAAACTAATATGAGTCAAAGAGAGAATATGAAAAGCGACACATTTCATAAAAGAGGGACAATGAAGAATTTTAAATTCTTATATTTTTAGGTAGATTTTGAACTTCTTTAATTTAAGCAATCAAATTACTTTATAAAATTATAAAATCTCAATTTCTTTTAAAATTTCTTATCCAAAATATATTTTTCATAAAGAACTTCAATTGTCTTTCAATCTTCAAAATAGAAATGTATATTAAACTTTAAGATAGGATGTATATAAGTTTATCAAAGCATATCAGTCATATATCAATCATTAAAAAAAGGTGACGTCATACCTTTGCTTATATAATTATTGACATGGTAGTCAAAAGCGCGATTCAAACCGTAAGATCGTACGGGTCTACGATCTTCTTCTTCCTCTCCGATCTTGTGCCACTTGAAAGTTGTGATTTCAGTGAATTGTGTCAGATCTATGTTGTAAATTGCAACTCACATGGAGCGACGAGTCTAACGATACAGTTCCTCTCACAGCGACACCTCTCTCGAGCTGGACACTCCACGCGATACAAAAATATTTATAAATATAAATAAATTATAAGATGTCCTTTCAATATTTTTAAAAATATTTTTATGTCATGATTTTCAAGTACTCCAGCATGGTGATAGAAGTTAGAGTACATTACAGTCAGTTCGTGACGTCATGGATGAGGGGGTCATTTACACCAAATATCCATGTGTTGGACGAATTAGGCGACAAGAATATAATTCTTAAATAGTTTTCTTATGTATTTAAGTTTTATATTTTAAAATTAGAAAATATATTGTATCAGAACTTTTTAATCATTGATATATGAGATATTCTCATGATTTATGACAACCATGTGGACAACATGTTATGTGTTTACTTTATCAAATATTGTTACTATTAAAAAAAATTACTTATGTATTAAAAAAATTAATTATGTACTAAGTGGCTTACAAAAGACATGAAAAAAAAAAGGTTCATAAATGATGTATTCTAGATTGTACAATCTGAAATACATCTTTTGTGTTATAGAATGTATAATCCAAAATACAAAGATGCATTTCGGAATGTACAATCTTAAATATAATATATGTGTTCTGAAATATATTGATACATTTCGAATTGTACATTCCAGAATGTATTTCAAGATCATGAAATGAAATACATTCTGGATTGCACTACAAAAACCACCAAATATGACATGGATTGTACTATCCAAAAACATCTCGAATAATAGAGTAAAGCATCATTAGTAGGGGCAAAGCAAAATGCACAAAAATGAATCAACTCAATGGGAGTTACGGTGTGACGAAGTCGATGACAATTCTTAGGAGGGCAACGATGTTTCGATAAGAGCTCTCACACACAAGCACCAACAACAGACAAGCAAGGGGTGCACGATGGATGAAGAGAAGTGAGAGAGAAATGAAAGGTAGGTTTGGTTTATGAGTTGTCCAAAAATTAAGGCAATCACCAATTATACCAAGTACATTGTTCAAAAATCAGATAACATTGGCACAAATGAAGGATGTCGGGGCAACTCAAACCAACACGACTTAAACTTGACTTCTGGAAGCTAGCTTAGTAGGATATGATATGACATCGAAGTCTATCGATAATAGTACTAAGACATTTAAACCACTTTAATATGAATCATGATATTAAAAAGATATAATTAGTAATAAATAAAATAAATGAATACTACAAGCGAGACCTAATATAGGTAATGATGAAAGACAAGATATGTGGAAAGATTAGTTTAAAAGGGACCTAGTAGAAAGAAGAGGAACAAATTGATTCTCTGGTTAAAAAAAAAAGCCTAATCATCTTTTTTGGCCAGAACATTTGGTGTCCACCATAGGATTAGGTAAAATTTTTTCTACATCCACAAAATAACATAAACAAAATTATGAGAAGCCCTACCTGATCTCGTCTTCTACTATGCCATTAACAAACACTACAATAAACCCCTCATCCAAAAGCACATTGTCCAACCTCGATCCTCCAATTTCCTTGAGACTGGCAGAAAACATTCCCAGGCCAACCTATAATACTATTCAAATATCTTTCGTTTCTCCAACTATGTTAACACAATGCAACAAAACTCTAATCGCTAGTGCATGTGGCTATCAACTTAGTTTTCTCCATGATCGTAAGTATTTGATCACTTTTTCAAATTAATTGATTAAATTTAAAATTTTCATAACATCAATTACTGAATATTAAAATAATTTACTTCACAACATATATGTGAATTTATTTTATTTTATTTCTTATTATACATTATTTATTTTTCACAATTTTTAGTAAAAGCTAATATTTGTAGGTAGGTTATCGAGGGAGGACGAAATATAAGGTAAACTGGTTTGAACGATTTTATTTTGAAAGTATCTTTTTTTCATAATTTAAAATTATATTTATAATTTAATTTTTAAAACTTTGTTATGTAATCTTTCGTAAAACTCTCTTATATAAATTTTTTATTTTTAATTTGTGCATAAATTATTTTTAACTTGTGAACAAATTATTTCAACTTTTAGCTTTTTCCTTTAAAAATACTTATAAAAAAATCATGTATAAAATTGTGAATAAGCTAAGGTTATCGTATTATTTTTGTGTCTTTCATTTTTTTCTAAAAAATTACTACATTTAATAAATTTGTAATTTTTTTATTTTCATTTTGTCTCATGCACCACTCACAACTTATAATATACTTTTAAATAAAAATTTACAATAAATATATATTTATAACAACGTATAAATTTAAATGTCTATTTTTAGTTATAATAAAAATGAGCGTGGAAAAATGTACTATTTCTGCTCCTAAAATAGATAAATTTTATTTATAGTGATTATGTACTCTATCGATAACAAGGGATTATAATGTGATAATATAAACATTAGTTATTTTAATTAGTTTTAAATAGTTTTTTTGAAAACAAAAACTACAAATTTAATCATTCGTGTTAATTTACTTTTTTACATATTTATATTGACATTTTTGATTTTTGATTTATCATGAATAACTAATTGGTATTAAAATTTTAATAGAAACATTGGTGTTAACTTGTTAATTAAATTTTTAAATTATTTTAGTTTATTTTTATTTTAATATTATTTATTTTAATTGTTTATTATATTATGGTAAAAAATATAAACATTTTATTTATGCAAACATGATAGAAATTAATTTATTTAATGAGGCACACATGATTTTAATATATATGATTGTAATTAAAAGATTCTCAAACGCAAGATTTAAAATAAAAATTAATTATTGTTAAATATCTTTCTTCTTGAAAGTACAAAAAGAAATCACTACTAGTCATTAAAGTGATAAAGTCACATTTAAAGTAATAAACTCATAGTTAAAGTGAGAAAATCACGATCAAATGATAAAATTATAATTAAAGTAATCAAGTGGCTATTAAAATAACAAAATAGCAATTAAGTTAGAATATTGTAATTAAAGGGATAAAATTACAATTAAGTGATAAAGTTACATTTAAAGTGATAAAATCGCATTCAAGCCATAAAATCACACTTAAAGTGTGATAAAATCTCATTTAAAATCACAATTAAAGTGATAAAGTCACATTTAAAATGACAAAATTGAAGTCAAGCCATAAAATTGTAAGATAAGATCACAATTAAAATGATAAAGTCACAATTAAAGTGACAAAATCATAATTAAAATAATAAAGTAACAATTAAGTGATAAGTCAGAGTTAAAGTAACAAAATAACAGTTAAAGTCAGAATTAAAGTAACAAAATAACAGTTAAAAGTCATGAGTAATGTTATTTTGATAGGGTTGCATTTTTTCCTCCATTTGACACCGGGGTACTTTGGTCATTGAATCTTACGTGGCAGGGACATTTTGCGTAGTAGTGTTCTGAAAACCAGAAGTCATTCGCGTGCCTCTCTCTCACTCTTTCAGTCTCTTCGTCTCTCTGCGCACTCTCTCACTCTCTTTGCACTCTCACTCTCTCTTCCTCCACTCACTCTCTAGCTCTCTCGCCCTTTCTTCGTTTGTGAGCTCTAGAGCTCTCTCTACGTCTATTTGCCAACTCACTCTCCAAGCCCATCTTCATCTTTGGGCTCTTCGTCCACCTCCAGGGTTCGTCAGCATAAGGTTGATTTTTTATGTCTGAAAAGCATGTAAAGGTTGTTGTTTTAATTGATTTTTCATACAAAAGATGTTTTTTTTGTTTATCGAATGATTTCCGTGTGAAGTTTGGTTTTTATGTGGTTTTTGATGGAAAAGGAAGTTTTTTTGGTGGTTTAACAATTCTATTCTTGATGGATGCTGGATCTGAAAAGTTTAGGGTTTAAGGTTTGATTTCCGTTGGTTTTTGAAGTAAAGTACGTTGTTTTATGTCATTTTCTTGATGAACAAATGTGTTCATCAGTCGCCATAACATGAACTAAGGTGTCCACTCGTTAAGGAAGGGGTGACCACAGGTGTTTTGTAAAGCAAAAGTGGTTCCTAGCTTACAAAACATTAGTGGTTACCCATGTCTTAATGAGTGGTCACCTCAGTTCAAGTATTGGCAACTGCTGAACACATTTATTTTCAGTCGCCATAATATGAACCACGGTGTCCACTCGTTAAGGAAGGGGTGACCACAGGTGTTTTGTAAAGCAATAAGTGGTTCCTAGCTTACAAAACATCAATGGTTACCTATGTCTTAACCAGGGTCACCTCAGTTCAAGTATTGGCGACTGATGAACACATTTGTCTTCAGTCGCCATAACATGAACTAAGGTGTCCACTCGTTAAAGAAGGGGTGACCACAGGTGTTTTGTAAAGCAATAAGTGGTTCCTAGCTTACAAAACATCAGTAGTTACCCATGTCTTAATGAGTGGTCACCTCAGTTTAAGTATTAGCATATCGTCTGCGTGCTCTGTTAGATTTCTTTTCAGATGCCACCAAACCCAAATCTTCTCGTCTTAAGTCAAAGACGATAACCTCCCACACCAACCAAACAGGTGAGTGTGATCTGATTTCGGTAAATGTTTGGTGTATTAATGTATTTTTATTGCTTGGTAAATGTTTGTGCCTTTTTTTAGCTTTGATTGTGGTATGATGGTGATTAAATAAATGGAGTTGTGGGATGGTTCAAAAAGGTTTGATGGAAAAAAATATACCTGTATACTTCACGGTTTGTAATAGTTAATTATATTTTTTATCGTTATCTAAATTTTTGGTTGGGTTGGTCACATTTTAATTTGGTTCATCATTGTTTATTTGCAGTAAGATCTTCAGACTTTTCGAAAGCAGCTTGTGTATGAATGGGTTGTCCATGAGGATAATAAGAAACGCCAAACTACTCTATCTGCTTTAAGTTTGATCAGTTTATGTTCCGATAGTACTACATGATTGATGTAAATTCTTGTACAGAAGTATACTATTTTAGCATTTGTTAGTAATATGTAGTACTGTAAATATTGTTTTTTAAGAGTAGTATTGTAAATATTTGTGGATATTATTGTTGTTAATATGAAGGAATGTAAATATTGTAATATTAAGTACTATAATATGATTATTTTGATATCAGTCACCAAAGCAACAACTGAGGTGTCCACTGGATAAGCCATGGGTAACCGTTTGCTTGGTCGAACCATAAAAACGCAATTAAAAGACAAAGGTCGCCAAAGCGACAACTAAGGTGTCCACTAGATAAGCCATGGGTAACCGTTCACTTGGTCGAACCATAAAAACGCAATTAAGGGACAGAGGTCGCCAAAGCGCCAACTAAGGTGTCCACTAGATAAGCCATAGGTAACCATTTGCTTGGTCGAACCATAAAAACACAATTAAGGGATAGAGGTTGCCAAAGCGCCAATTGAGGTGTCCACTGGATAAGTCATAGGTAACTGTTCGCTTGGTCAAACCATAAAAACACAATTAAGGGACAGAGGTCGCCAAAACGCCAACTGAGGTGTCCATTGGATAAGTCATGGGTAACCGTTCGCTTGGTCGAACCATAAAAATGTTATTAAGGCACAGAGGTCGTCAAAGCGCCAACTGAGGTGTCCACTGGATAAGCCATGGGTAACCATTCGCTTGGTCGAACCATAAAAATGCTATCAAGGCACAGAGGTCACCAAAACGACAATTAAGGTGTCCACTACATAAGCCATAAAAATATTATCAATGCACAAAGGTCATCAAAATGTTAATGAAATCGTTATAAATTCACAAAGATGTAGGCGATAACCAATGTTGTCATGACATTAAACCCATCACATCACAACATAATTCCCGAACATTACATCATAACACAACTTAATTACATTACATGTCATTATGAAGTTCAAGTGATCATTGATAAAATTTAAGGACATCCTAACTTCTACAGTCCTCCAATCCAGTAGTTAATCATCTTTCAGTTATCACTGTCAAGCTGGGTATCAGTAAACCAATGATGGTACTTAGGATTTGCACAAATCCAAATTAACAGTATTAAGATAATAACTATCAATTAACTTTGGAGAACAAATTAAGACCATTTTTTTCCGTACCAATGTTTGGGTTAAGGCGAATGACTGGATGTGAACCACGAAGTAATGTGGACACCTTGGTTCATGTTATGGCGACTGAAGACAAATGTGTTCATCAGTCGCCAATACTTGAACTAAGGTGACCACTCGTTAAGACATGGGTAACCACTTATGTTTTGTAAGCTAGGAACCACTTATTGCTTTACAAAACACCTGTGGTAACCCTTTCCTTAACGAGTGGACACCATGGTTCATGTTATGGCGAATGAAGACAAATGTGTTCACCAGTTGCCAATACTTGAATTGAGGTGAGCACTCGTTAAGACATGGGTAACCACTGATGTTTTGTAAGCTAGGAACCACTTATTGCTTTACAAAACACCTGTGGTCTCCCCTTCCTTAACGAGTGGACACCATGGTTCATGTTATGGCGATTGAAGACAAATGTGTTTATCAGTCGCCAATACTTGAACTGAGGTGACCACTCATTAAGAAATGGGTGTTAACACCCAATTTTGTCCGGGTAGATAAATTTTATTTCAAAAAGAAGGAAAGTTTTTAATCATGTTTTAAAAATGAAGAGAATATTTTCGAGTTAAATAAATTTATTTGTAGTTTGAATCTAAGATTTTGTTTTATAAATTTCTCTTATTTTAAAAAAAATCTCATTTTACTTTTTTTTATTTATGCTTGAGCAAAATATAAACAAATTTGGTTTAATTTCTCATCTTAAAAAAAATCAAAAATATATTTTTTTTTGTAATTACTTTTATTAGATTTTTATTATCCTTTATAAAAAATGTATAAATACAAATAAAATATGTAATTTTTTTTAAGAGATTATTTTACATATGATTTCCTAAAAAAAAAAATATTGACAAAAAATAACAAAAGACAAAAAAAACAATTCACCCTCTCCCTCTTTCCCAAATCCTGAAGATCCTCTTTATGCTTCCCTATAAAGCTCCTACGACACCCCTACAATGCTTCCACCTGCAAAATACCTCTTCCTAAAAAGACTATTCCTGTGACATTCTCTCCTAGAGCTGGCGTTTCCTTAATTTAACGAAATGGCTTTGACCCTCCAAAATGCCCTGTTCAGAAAAGTTGGTTTCTCTGCAAGCCCCTGAAAAGATCAACAGGCAAGGCATCCAACAGATATTTGTCGTTGAATGAAGGTACCAAAGGGGGGGATTTTTTTAAAAAAGGGATTGAAGGTAGGCAAGAAAAGGGGAGATTGAACCCTTCTTCCTTCAAAAAATCACAACTCTGAAGATCCGCAGGGGGAAGGAGTTAGAGAGGTTTTTTTTTTTTTTTTGCGCTCTAAAGGCTGGGGCAGAAGCATTTGCAAAAGAGGAGCATGAAGAAGGGGCTTACACATTGAAGGAGACTCTCAGTACTGGTCGTCATTCATACAAGTTTTTTTTGTAGACTCATAAAAAGGAAGGTGACCCACCAGGAAGAAAGGAACTAGGTGTTAAAAAGATATTAACTTTACGATTTGAGAAAGGAAGCAATATATGAGTTCCCATGCATGTCATTCTGTTATTTCTTGGGAAAATGTTACTTTGACACTCGTTTTTCTCTTACCTCCATTTGACACTCCAACGTGGCATTGTCGTCCCGCGTGGCAAAGAAAGAGAAAGCCAACTTCTTTTCTGCTTACGTGGTTCATGTTTGTCTTTTTGCAAAGGGTTGCTTTTGTCATTTCCCATCTGAAAATGCAGGACAATTTGAGTGGGAAAAGCATATCTCATTTTCTCATTGCACTCATTAACCCCGCATCCTCTGAAGGAGAGAGAACAGACGAAACAGCAAGATTCCCGTTCCTCTGCCCACAGTGCTTTCACCCCTCACACAAGTCTGTGTGTTCCTAAATTACACACAGCGAACCACTTATGTGAACTGAACGAACCACCTAGTGCTTTCACCCATCAGACAAGTCTGTGTGTTCCAAAACTACACACAGCGAACCACTTATGTGAACTGAGCGAACCA
>Ga0099824_1006420_pt1 | contig 16138 bp, 7 predicted proteins | sample SiratrowhiteBW_FD_76837 | JGI IMG/M metagenome (GOLD analysis project Ga0099824, IMG submission 76837) | Root nodule microbial communities of legume samples collected from California, USA - Siratro white BW | ecosystem: Host-associated > Plants > Roots > Nodule | place: USA: California...
ATCAGAATAAAACCAAATTTTAGTATAATCTTAATTAAGTTGAGAGAAGTACTTTTCTCAATTGTCCCTACTAAGATTGATGACAATAACCTAAGGAAAAATAGAGAATAAGGGATCTTTAGAGCAAATATGAACTTACTCTGTTTGAGATTATGATCGGTTAGAAATGATCCCTAGGGAGAGCTTGAGAGAACGAGAGAGAAAAGAAAAGGAATTGGAGGTGCAGACACACGGCTTTTGTGCCTTACAACAAATAAATATTTTATTTTTAATTTTATAATTTTATCAATTAAAAAAATTAAAATATTTATCATATCTATCAAATCATTCACAAACTTTTCACTCAAATCTTTCCCTTAATCCAGCCAACTTAACTTTTCATACACTTTCATCTCAAATCTATTTCCTCAAATCCACTCCTTCAACCAAACAAAGCATTCACTTGATTTTTTTTTTCCATTATATAACAATATTAGTATAGGTAACAAAAATGACTTTATATTTTTTTTTCTATGGTTTTGAAATTTTTGTTTTACGCTTGTTGAGAATTCAATTGTTTTTTCTTAATTAGAGTTTTTTCTAATTTTCTTAGTCTTGATCAATTTTTTGTACACTTAATCAAAAGGTAAAATATATACATCCTTCTCATTGAGTAGACGCTTGGAGATGAGGTGAGATATCAGTATATGTTTGTTTTGCTGACAAGATTATGTTGAATTTGATTGATGTTGTTTGATTGAGTTCAACTCTGTAAAAAGAATTGAAGGATAATAATATTAAGAAAATCAAGTAATAATTTGTTGTGAAAGAACTTGAGAGGCAACTTATTTTCTGTATTATTTTTAAATCATCTATTTTAATTTTCTACACAACAATCCTCAAAAATCCTACTATTATTACTGAATTTCCTTGTTGTATATAAGTTTTGAACATTGATTGGCTGAATTTACTATTGAATCCACTGGGAGACGACTTGGATTAATTTTTCTCTATATATACTATCATCTCTTTGGTATTAAATGATCTAGCACTACATCAACACTAGAATTCTCTTTTAATTTGTTGGTGAAATAATTTTGATCAGTGCATATCTAACTTTATTTTCCATTTTTAGTTATATTTAATTAGTTGTCCAAATTATTAGAGTGACCACATTATAGAAAAGAAAGAAATTTTATTCTAAAAAAAGTGAAAAAATTTTAATTTATCATATTCAATCTTATTTCATGTTTTTATATCTTATTTGATTTATCATATTTTATTTCAATATTTAATTATTGTTTTTATCTTTATTTTTAATTTTGTTGTTTTTATTTTTGTTCTTAATTTCTGGTGTTATTTTTAATTTCTATTTGTTTGTTTTGTTTTTAATAATTTTAATATCAATTTTGGCTTATTTTGTTTTCTTAATTTCAATTTAAACCTTAGTTTTGTTTCTTAATTTTTTTAAGGAAAATTTGTGAAAGTGATTTAGCAAAGGTTATGGCTATTAAATACTTAATACTTAAGAATGTTCAATTGTGACTCACGTCTCTTTCCTAGATGTTTATTTGGTAAATTTCAACATCTTCTCTTTAAAAATAAATAATAAATAAATATTGTTCTTTATTGTGTTTAAAACATATTATGTTATATCTTATCTAGTATATTACTAGAGCAAATCCAAGATATCTACTACATCCTTTCAATCCTGAGATTGAACGTACATACCATAACCTCTTTAGACAATGGTATATGATCAAAGGGATATATCTCGGGTTTGCTCTGGTTATCTACTAAATAAGACATACCATACCATAATATGTTTTAAACATATATAGAGAATAATATTTATTTTTAAAGAAAAAATGTTGAAAAATTATTAAGTAAACTCTTAGAAAAGAAAAGTGAATTACAATTAGACATTCTTATAAAGTTTTTCCTAATCAAAGTCTTTTCTAGAACACTTTCACAAATTTTTCTTAAAAAAAAAATAGAAACAAAACTAAAGTTTAAATTGAAAATAAGAAAACAGAAACCAAGATAAAATTGAAATTAAAATTTCTAAAAACAAAACAAAAAATAGAAATTAAAAATAGCACCACAAATTAAGAATAAAAATAAAATATGACAAATAAAAATAAAATTAAATACGATATAAAAAGATAAAATAATATTGAATATAATAAATATTAAATTTTTTTTAGAATTAAATTTCTTTTTTTATGCAGATGAATACAAAAAACTTAAAATTGTAGATAAATAAGAAAATTGAAAATCAATCTCAAACTAGATTCTTTGTCAAGGTGAATTACAATTAGACATTTAGTCAAAGTCTTTTCTAGAACACTTTCTCAAATTTTTCTTAAAAAAAAAAATGAAAAACAAAGCTAAAGTTTAAATTGAAAATAAGAAAACAGAAACCAAGATAAAATTGAAATTAAAATTTCTAAAAACAAAACAAAAATAGAAATTAAAAATAGCACCACAAATTAAGAATAAAAATAAAATATGACAAATCAAAATAAAATTAAATATGATATAAAAAGATAAAATAATATTGAATATAATAAATATTAAACTTTTTTGTAGAATTAAAATTTTTTTTTATGCAGATTAATACAAAAAACTTAAAATTGTAGATAAATAAGAAAATTGAAAATCAATTTCAAACTAGATGAATAAAAAAACTAAAAATTGTAGATAAATAAGAAAATTGAAAATCAATTTCAAACTAGATTCTTTGTCAACACGTCAAATTTGATCCATGATTTTATAGCAAATTAAAAAATATTTCATAGTGTTGATCACCTAGACAGTGCTAGACCATTTAAGAAAAAAAAAACAATAATAAATTTAATAAATCAATGTTATAACCTATCTCCAAGAAGAAAAAAGAAAGCCAAAAGGAGATTTTTGAAGATTATTATGCGAAAATTAAAATAAATGATTTAAAAAACGTCAATCAATTCAATAGAATTTTATCAACTATTTTTTTATCATCTTAATTATTTTAATATTTTTTATTTTAACGCTAAACTGGTTAAGGACTAAAAATAATACTATTATCTGGTAAAAGAAATACTTTTTTATGATAAAAATAGTGATTGATGGGATTATTACAAATGAATAAAGTTTCATAAGTAAATATTATAAACAATATTTATACAAAATCTTTAGAAATTAATAAGATAATGTGTTATTTTTACCATAATAAACGATTTAATAAAACTAATATGATAAGTTATTAATTTCACTAATATAAAGAGGATGGATCATTGCATAATTTTTTTAATATCATCTTCTATGCAAAATTATATAATTGTTTTAAAGTAAATAAACATACGTGGAAGAGGATTGTATTTCTTAGTTTCTACTTCTCTTTATATTAATATTTTGGTAAAAAAAATATTTAAAAATCATTTTCCATAAATATTATTTTTTACAAATGTTAATTTTTTTTTTATAAAATACACAACTGTTTTGGTCAAAAGTTTTTTTATTATTTTTTTCCGCCCAAATAGAACTATATCCTCTTCCTTATAGAGGCATTCTATATATTTCTGAAGTCAATTTCAGAATTAAAAAAAATTCTTCAATCAAACATCAGTCAATCATAATAAGTAATATCATATTTGCATAGATTTTAAACATATTTAATATGATTAAAAACAATAATAAAAAGTTTCTATTTATTTTATTTTATTTTAATTCTTTTATTTGTGGAAAGCAGAAGGGTATCAACGTAAAAGCACGTGAATTCAAAATCTAAAGACAGTGCGCGTGATTTTCTCTTTCAATTTTCACTTGCTCTCAACGGCTTTCTCTGCCTTCCTGCATCGAAGCTCTCCAACACTTCAAACCAACACCTCAATGGTTTCTCTCAAGGTAAGGGTTTCACTCTCCAATTTTCACTATTCCAATCTTTTCCTTTCAATTATTTCACTCCCCAATTTTCTCACAATCCTGCTATCATTTTTCGTTAGGTTTTCACCTTCGATTCTGTCTTTAAATCCTAATTCTTGTTTGGTTCTTGCATGCTTCAGGGAAAATCCAGAGTGGGCTCAACTCGAGCCTCTGTGGTCGGTGCTGCCCAGTCTCGCCCAAGCGGTATATATGTGTTTATTTGATTTTTTTTTCTGTTATTGTTTGGTATTCTAGAAATGTTATGTGTTTTTGGTTGGTGATTTTGTATCTATATTGAGCAGCGGGTGGTACGAATTTCAAGGTGTTTTCGGAAATTGACAGGACCAAAGCTGGTGGTGATGGGAATATGTGGGTATTTTTTTTTTGTTGTGATTGAGAATTTATAGTAAATATGTATAGTATTTTGTAGAACTAATTTTGATTGTTTCTCTAGGACTTCTGCTAGAGGAACAGGTGCAAATTCAAGGTATGGTGCCTTAGTTGGCTTCTAATGATGTGCTTTCTGCTCCATGGGTTGTTTTTAGGTGCTGAAATCATGAACAACTGTAGAAATCTAACGGAATTAAAATTTGATTATTTGTTTGCTTTTATGAGATATCAGATAGATAAGGAAGCCCTATAGTGAAAGGGGGTTTTAGATAGCTGGGATTTGAGAATTCAACTTGTTTTTAACTGACTCCTGTAGTTCAAATTGAGTTCAAATTGCACGGGGCTTGTCTCAAGATTGTATCTTTTATATGATTCATATGAAGTCTGAATCTGCTACCTTGTTTTGTGTTTTTTGTCATTGTCTGAAACAGTTGTTTTTAGTGAAACCATGACAACATATGGCAGAATGATATTCATTTCTTGTATATGTTCTTATATGCCTGAAATATGTAAAAGCACTGTAGTGATCTATCTATATGTTCTCGCTCCTCCTTTGCAATTTATGCAGAAGGAGTACTGTGGTAGCTAGCAAAGGGGTCATTCTTAATAGTACCAGTAATCCAAAGGTGATAAACATTCTGAACCTCTAATACTTTTTGAGGTCTAAATATTTTGTATCCTTGAGTCTGTCCTTGGTTACACTTCATATGTCTAACTATTATGCAACTTTCATGGTGAAGGGTGGTCTCAAAAAGAGTATGGATAAAAGTAGTGGCAAATATGGTACTTCTTGTAAGTATTAACTGAACTCATTTTGCGTTAAAATTATGTGGAATGACAGACTTCTCATATTCACTTATTCTGGCTTGTAATAGCAAATACAGCTGTGAGAAAGGCATTGGCTGATGTTAGCAATGTTCAAGAAAAGTTCACTGCAGCTGTTGGGCATGCTAACTCAAAAATGAAGTAAGAATCATATTTATGGTGGATAGAAAGAAAGTTAGACGGGAGGTGGTAGTATTGCACTGTTTAAATAGAATATTTGCAACTTATTTCTGGATACTTATCTTGTATAGTTATATAAAAATTTCATATATAGAGTCCAATTATTAATGTCATTCTTTTGTCATAGGTTTTTGTTTTGGATTTTCTGATAGATTGCTCGATAATATCCGGTGGCGGCCTAAACATTTTCACCTTTGATTTTGTTAGAATATCTAGAAAATTTCTCAATATTTTTACTGTATCTTAGAGTGTATTAAATATCTCTCAGGACTGGTTATGGTTTTCAATTTCATGATTCATGGATTTTTTTTTTTTTTTTTATTTTTTTATTTGGGATTGAGAGTCTAGTATTAGTATAAAATAGTGGTTTATGAAAGGATTTTGTCTCACGTCATATCACATCAAGAGTCAACCTTTCTCATCCATGCTGGAACACGTTTGTCCTAGTTATCTCCGGTTATATCCAACCCACTTGTCCCAATTGACCACCTTCCCATTGCTATGTGGCTCCATTGAACCACCGACTTTTCTTGTTTGGTGGTAATATCAGTATTTTCTTTCTGTCAGTCTTGCCATTACTTCTGGACAATGTCTGTTCCTAGGAAATATATGGCTTAATCCCGATTTTGTCCTGCTTCTGTCTCAAATGTAGTCCAAACCCAGTTCAGTTCCATTTTGCGCGTCATTTTTAATTTTCTTTTCTTGTTAAATGTAACAACAAACTTAGTTAGCTTTGGCTTTTGAGGGGCGAGCAAATATCTTATATATTGTATCTTAAATTTGTTTTTAGTATATTAAATGATCCCTTAGGAGTGATTTCATATTTCATCATATTTCATAGTATTAAATGATCCCTTAGGATTAGGAGTCTACATTAGCATATAAGTAGGGGTTTGGTGTTTATATTTTTTTACATCATCAAGTGATGTCTGTTTTAGATTTTTAGTAGTTTACCTCCTTTGTTCTTCCTATCTCAACCCTTCAATTTCAACAAAATGTCAAAAATTAACTACTCAAGTCGGTAGGTGAATGCACACGAATCAATTTCTGCGCGGAAGAAGAAAGAAGAACAAGAAATTGTGTTTGCATGAAACAATCTGTGAACAGCATCAGCTGCATATACTTCTGATAATGCAGCTCTCCCCCCTCCCTTTTCTTATTCATTTTACAAACTTATAATAATAATATAAACAAATAAATGAAAATAAAAATAATATTAAAAATGAAATTAAAATAAATAATATTAATAATAAAATAAATAGTAATAATAATAATATTATTATTATTATTATAAATAATACCAAATTACCTTTAAAGTTCATTTTTGTTGTCAATTAAACAACTATTTCCATCCCATTTTTCACCTATTTCTTTTCTCTTTTCTCACCTACGTACTTCCTCTTCTTCTGTTTCTTTTCTCTTTATCAAACACACTTAGTCTTGAAATCACATTAAATCATGTTAAGTTTAGATGATTAATCAGCTTATTCTTTCTTTTTCCTTCTATCTATATCCTATAATTTTAAAAACACAGCTGATGGGTAAAATCACATGAATGTTATAATTAAGTAGCTTAACATACCTTCTCACACAAGAGATCTTTGTTCTTGATGAGTGGACAATGTACAGAGACCCGTCTCATCAGATTGAAGCTAAATATTCTCCTAGAAGAATGGGGCCAAACACGATTTGTTGCATTTCTTTACTATAGGGTCATAATGATGTTTATACTAGGCAGAACCAAGTTTTCTGGATACTTATGCTCTTGGATGAAAGACTCTTGAATTATTTCATATTTTAACAGCTTTCATATTTTTTGTCACGGGACCTTTGACATTAAAAGAAAATTCAATCTCTAGAAGAAAATTCAATCTCTAGACTCTTCACGTAATAGAAATTGATCTTGTGATGATGCTTCACGTAATAGAATTTGATTTTGTGATGTTGGTTTTTCTCACGCAGACATTGATGCAATATTCTCTACAATTGCTTGAATACGATAGTATATTAATTATATCCTTATTTTCTCTATGCCTGCTTCATTATTTGATTTTGTATATCTTATGTGCCCTTATAGGGTTTCAGCAGGTTCAAGTACCAAAATAGTGGGTGTATCTTTGAGGAAGTCCATCACGGTATGTTAACCACTTCACTAATTATTCCAATTTTCTGCTAAGCCTATATTTTCTTTGAACTTGATAAGTTCTTTATGTAAAGGAGTACTCCTTTTACTGGTGTTAGTTAAAACCCCAATACGCCAAAAATGAGCCATCGATGAAATTTTTGCTGTACAATCTACGAAGTGAAGTATAAAAGCGTAATGAGTTTGAAAGAAGTCCTACAATACCGTTAATCTTGATGTCTGTGGTTCTCCATGTTACTCATTTATAACAATATGATATTCATCTATTTATGGATTTTTCTTTTCTCAGTTCCCCTTGGCCTTAGCTTCATTTATTTAGAGAGAAGCAAACATATCTGTGGATAGAGTTTTTAGTTTCATTGTAGGTCTGAAGCGAATATACAAATTTCACTTTATCCTTTTCCTAGTGAAGATAAAGAATGCCTTAAGTATGTAGTTTAAAACTATAAGCATATTAGATTAAGTTTAATTCTGAAGAAATGATCCTTTATTTTTCTAAAGATCTCTTAGAAAGCTGGTAGGAATAATCAATTATTTCTCCAAAATAAGTTGATCCCAGCACTCACTGAGATCTTTATGATAAGCCAAGAAACTTTTCCTTAAAATAAATGTACTCTGAAGCGGATATACAAATTTCACTTTATCCTTTTCCTAGTAAAGATAAAGAATGCCTTAAGTATGTAGTTTGAAACTATAAGCATATTAGGTTAAGTTTAATTCTGAAGAAATGATCCTTTAGTTTTCTAAAGATCTCCTAGAAAGCTGGTAGGAATAATCAATTATTTCTCCAAAATAAGTTGATCCAAGCACTCACTGAGATCTTTGTTATGATAAACCAAGAAACTTTTCCTTAAAATAAATTTATCACTTGTGGACCTTGCAATTGGTGTTTCTTTTCTAGCTAATCATCATAATCATATATACAAGACGAACTTTTGAAAGTGGTTGGCGAGGAGTTTTATTGTTTTAGAACAGCTTGATTTATCGGTACTCATGGCATATATGAGTCGAATCATAAATTCACACTTCTATTTTATCTCTTTGCTTAAAAATATATGTTTAAAATATATGATAATGCGTAACAGGTTTTTAAAAGTTGTTTTTCTGCTTTTCTGAAAAGCTATATCATAGAATCATTTTTGTTAATGATACAAGATGACCCATGTATCGTTTTCTACCATTCGGCAGCATTAACGGTGGTACATCTAACCTTCTTTATTTTGCTGAGATGGTCATGGTAAAAGGGAAACATTTACAAAGTATAAAACATTAACAATTCAAACTTCCTTCGGTCTATACTATTATGAAGCACTGATCATTATTCTTGTTTAAATTAGGGAAGAGTGCAAAGAAATACAAGTAAAGCTGATGTTCAGTTAGATGCTCTCAATAAAGGTGACTGATTACCTCATAAGTATTTTTATTGTATCTTGTATGTTTAGAATATCATTTAGATGTTTTTCTCCCTTTAGATGATCAGAAGCCTAATACAAAAGGAGGCCAGTCGGTTTTTTCCTCAAAGGACAGGTACTTAGATACTGTCTTTTGTGTTTATCTCACATTTAATAGGATATTAGAGTTATAAATGGTTGATTTTTATGCTTCCAAGCACTTCATTACAGAAATTATATTGCCTTTTATTTTATATTTGCAGGTTTACATGGAAGACTACAGCTGCAAGGTTTTTTTAATATTTCATTTTATTGGTTCAAGTGAGCTTTATGAGTAACGTGAACTGAGACCACTATATTCTTTGTCTCTTCCAAGCACTTCAAGGAAGTCTTTACCAGTACCAAGGAGGGTAATCAAAGAAGATACGAATAAAACAACGGTAATATAATCTTGTTATTGTTTGTCTATTCTTGTGGTAGACAGTTGCAATAAAATATATTCAGATTGCCATATTTTTCATTTTTGTTTTCAAAATCCTTTTCCTTTTCTTATACTTCCACTTTGCTTCCTTGCAGGAAATTGTTCGAAGTTCTCAAACAGCAAAAGGCCAAAGTGGTCTTCCCTGTAAGAAGTTGTGGCATAGATAAGCACTTTGCAAATGTCAATGAACTGACTGTGCTATGTTAATTAAACTTAATATGCTATTGATTTCAGCTAAGGCAACAACAAACAGAAGAGATAGTTCCCAACTGATTAATGCAAGAAGCCATCTATGGAAGAATCGAATGAGTGATGGTTTTGTTCTAACGTAAGTGATAATCAATCGCATCATTAGCTTAGTTCCTGCTTCCTCTGTGTAAATTATGCACTTCTGGTATATTTTATCTGTTTGATTAGCTTCAAGTTGCAGAAATGGGGAATATAGCTAGTAAGTCTATTTAATTACGAAGTGATGTCTAGAAAACCAATACTGATTAGCTGCATCGACACTCTGCATTATGATGGCCCAAAGAAGGAGGCTCTTGAAAGCAGTGATATTTATGATTACCTCTTCTTAACGTAATCCATATTCTACAATGTAATTGATTTTTGACTATCTAATGCATCCACTGTATATAATTATGAGGTGATGTCTGGAAAACTGATACTAACTAGCTGCAACGACACTCTTCATTCTGATGGGCCAAAGGAGGAGGCACTTGAAGGCAGTGATATTTATGATTTAGGGTTTAGGGAGACAGTGATATTTATGATTACCCCTTTTTAACGTGATCCACATTCTACGATGTTGTTATTATCTAATGCATCCACAGTATCTGTCATATGTTTAAGCTGTTTCGTGAAGGAACATGAATGTTTAAATTGCAAAATACTTGTAATACTGCAGTATGTGCTGTCCCTAACTCACAAACTCAGAGACAATAAATATATCTTTCTAATGCAAAGAAAATGTAATTGATCCTAAATGATGGTTAGTATTGAACATTTTTCCAATAGTAAGTAACTGCTAATGACATTTTTAAACATTCTGATGTTGAATTACTACTACTTTCTAATAATATTAGCCATAACTGCCCATAATACTCCGTTTAAAAGTTCTTTACATGTCCCCTCAAATTAAAAAAGTGGCCTTGCAGCATATCCAATGCACGGGCTCACCACCCTAGTATGTGTTGAGGTACAGATGGATGATTTTATATCTACATAATCTGTGATATAAGAAATCATTATTATTATTTAGATTGTAGCTGAAGGCCTGTTTATGCTCATCATTAACATCTACTTATTCTTAATAAAAGATTAATTATCGATTGATAGATGATATTTGTAAATATTATTAATTGTTCATTTCATGCAATTCATCTGTGATACAGGGTTCAGCCTAATGTTTTACGTGCATCCTCAAGGAAGTCTGTCAGGGTATGTTGGCTGCACTCTGTTATCTGTAACATATTTTACTTGTTTGATTAGTGCAGCAGTAGTTCTTTGGAATTTATATCTGTTGTGTTTATTTTGCATTTTACTTGGAAATTCTCGGATGCTTGTATAATTGATAAGGCTGAACAGTATAATGTAGTTTGCTGAAGTACAATATAGAAGAAAACCCTTTAATGTATATATGTATATCATATGATTGATACATGCACTGATGTTCATGCTCTAAATATTATGCTTGGTGCATTTAATGATATAAGGAACTGTTCTCAGTCAACAATACCTCTACATTTTGATTTTGTTTCTTAGCTTTGTGAGAAGTAATTGAAGATTTGTTTCTCCTTTGTGAACCTGAGTTTTACCTTGTTCATTACAGCCAGTTGTTAAGACCACACTCAAGGCTTCCGTTGCACAAAGGACTTCAAAATCTCAGTCCATATCAGCTCAGAGTAAATTAGAATCAACTATTGCAACGTCATCTCAGAACAAACCAACATCAGCTCAGAACAAATTAGAATCAACTAGTGCAACCTTATCTCAGGAAAAAGAAACAGTTTCTTTGTCTCTTCCTGAAAATGGTTCAACAGTTTCTGATGATGCAAATCAAAGACATCTTCCATCTGGAGAAAGCAATCTAAAAACAGATTTGTCAGAGTTTATTCCAAGGAAAAAATCCAGCCGCAGAAAATCATATACAACTTCATTAATTGAGGGATCTAAGGTTTTGATGCTCAAAATGATACTACTAGTTTAGTTTCGTAAATTTAAATGACATGTAGCCCCTTATTTTGCAGTTTCCCAAGGAAAGTGAAGTTAGAGTGCAAGATAACCTACCCAGTATAGATAATGAATGCAATCAATTTGAAGTTTCTGAATACGTTGATGACATATATCAGTACTATTGGCTTACTGAGGTAATACTCATCGTGCCTATGACGTCAGCTCTTTTTTATGTTGTCCTCTTTGTTACTCATTAGTCTAGAGATATACTTTTCTTTTTTCTAGATGAGTAAATTTCTTCTTTGATGATATTAGATGTATTTGAGAGGGTTGATAATAGAACATGGATGTTTGAGAGTTTGATACTTGTAACAACCATGAGAGGTTGATGCTCCCTCCATTCTTTTGCTAACAATCTTTCTCCAAGAGCACTCATGCCACAGTTGTAGTATTTGAAATTCTTCTTGAAATTTTGATCTACCGCAATTTTTGACTTCTTCTAGAACGATCTCTCATCCCGTAATCATTTTCCAACCTATCTTCCTTACTTTTTTACCTTGATTCTTCTTCAATAATAGTTCCAGCTGCATCATGTCTATAATTCAGCTATTTTTTATGGTTTGCACTTTGTTACTCGTTACTCTAGAGAAATAATTTTCATTTTATCCTTGAGTAAATTTCTTTTCTTATGAACACGGCTGTGTCTTTCTTTCTATTTCCCTCCCATTCCACTGTAGGCTTTAATAGCTCCACCAAGTGTGGAATTAGTAAATAATTTTCTACAACAAAAATTTTTAGATTGTAAGCTTCCGAGGACACTATGCATTTAGGAATAAAATCCCACGTCGGATGTAAGTAGTAAACATTTTACTTTGTGATGTGCCCCACCGCCTACATATAGAAGCTTTGGTGGATCCTTTAAATCATCCCGTCTTCCCATAATAGTTTACTTAGAGAAAAATTATTTATCTTGAGGTTCTTTTATTCCTTTATTTTTTCTCATTTCTTATTTTGGCTGCTGACTTATTTTTTACTCTAATGGTACCCAACATAAGCATTTCCCAAACTTGACTGTATTGAATATAATTTAAATAACTTGACAATCTTGCAGCAACTATCATACTCAACACTTCCAATACGCACACTGACATTCAATACAATCATATCTATAGTTTTTTTTTATTATTTAAAAATCGTTTTTATATGGAGGTCTTGATTCAATTGCAAATTTATATTTTGATGTTTTACTCTTCTCCCATGTGCTTGGATAAATACTTTATTGCATTAACAGAAAGAGGTGATGCAACTTTATTCAACATCTGTCATCGTTCAAAGACATTGTTTCACTAATTTTGTCACTTCCTTTTTGGTGTAATCATGACAGCACTGGGCTTATCTATACAAATTTACGTATTACATTTTATCAATATTCTCTAATATCAAGTAATGACTTTATCTTTGCTTTCAACTGCAGGCAAGTAGTCCAGCGCTAGCAAATTACATGTCAATTCAGACGGACATTACACCTCATTTGCGGGGCATTTTGATCAACTGGCTAATTGAAGTAAAGGACTTCCCTCATTCAAGATGGCTTTCCTTTCACTATGTCGTGTCTTTTTTCTTGTTCTACCGATGACTTATCGTAGTTATTTTCTTTGTCTATCATTATTGGTTATTGTAGGTACACTTCAAATTTGATTTGATGCCAGAGACACTGTATCTCACTGTTACGTTGCTGGATCAATATCTCTCCCTGGTGACAATCAAAAAGACTGATATGCAGTTAGTCGGTCTTACAGCACTTTTGCTAGCTTCAAAGTATGAGGATTTTTGGCATCCTAGGGTAAGAAGCCATATTTGAGCATTACACTTTTGAAGAAAAGATGGCATGCTTTATCGGGCTCATTTTTTTTGTTGCATTTGTTCCAGGTCAAAGATTTAATCAGCATCTCTGCTGGGTATACTAGAGATCAAATGCTTGGAATGGTAAGCAGTGCATATTATTAAGCATTTCTGATTGCACTTCTCCTTTGCATCCTCACGTTTAAGAATGAACTTGAATCTTGATATATTTCATAGCATATAATGAATGGCTTAGCAAATTGGTGGATTTTTCATTCAGATAATACCGATTGATCACACTATTTTTTTTTTTTTTTGTTGAAAAAATGCAAATGAGGAAGTTCACACGTGCCAATTGATAAATTTAAAATTTTTCCCTTTGTTCAATTTCTTAGAGTTTTATTCTAATTTGTTGTATGGTTCTCTGTACAGGAAAAACTTATTCTTAGAAAATTAATGTTCCGTCTCAATGCTCCTACTCATTATGTTTTTTTGGTACGGTTTCTGAAGGCTGGACAATCAAATAAAAAGGTAATTCAGCATGCATGGTCATACTGCATTACTTGCAAACTCTTGATTGTACAAATTACCTAGGCGTTATGGGTAAAAAAAATCAATTTGGATATGAGAAATCAGTCTTTCCAATTGACTGTTCTTTGCAGGAGGACATCAAGTTTGATTTCTAACATTTTGTCTTCAATTTATTTTTCCAGATTGAACACATGGCATTCTTTCTGGTTGACCTGTGCTTAGTTGAATATGACGCTTTAGCATTCAAGCCTTCATTACTTTGTGCATCAGCTCTCTATGTTGCACGGTGTACTTTGCAAATAACTCCACCATGGACCCCATTACTTCACAAGCATGCGCGCTATGAAGTTTCACAGCTCAGGCATTTACTCTTAACTTTTTCTGTCACTTTAAAAGTTTGGCATGAACTCTATTTATGCTGACTGTAACACTTGTAGGGATTGTGCGGAAATGATTCTGAAGTTCCACAAAGCTGCTAGGGTTGGAAAGTTGACAGTTGCATATGAAAAGTACTCTAGACCAGAACTCGGTAGAGTTGCTGCAGTGAAACCTTTGGACGTACTTCCCCTGTGATTGGAACTACTGTGCTTGGTATTCCTATAAACTCTTGGCATGGCATATAAACATGCATTAGGATAGGGTTGAATCAGGGAACAGTTGGATGTACTTCCCCTGTGATATGAACTATGCTCTAGTTATACACCTGTTATATATGATATTCCTATGAACGCTCTTGGCACATGGTATGTCTTAACATAGGAATTAAATTCGAAAAAATCTCGAGGTTTTATTTTGGTCGAGGTTTTTTTATGTACAACCTTGGTTCTAGTTGTAATGGGGTACTTTTTTTTTATCAGAAACAAACAAGCAGTGATAGATTACTGTTAATGTTCTTTTTAAGTTCAATCTATGGAATGTCTATTATTATCTTTTCAGTCTAAAGAGAGAATCACTCGTTTATCATGAAATGAAAGTTGATGAATTTATTTGGATCGTTCATTTACAATATGTAAATGATTTATATTTATGAAAAACTATTCATTGAAATATTAGTAGTTACATCAAATGTAACAATCACCTAAACTGTTTAATTTTTGTGAAATAAATTACGAGTTCCGAGTATGTTGAATCCATTCGTTTTCCTACTCTCGCTTTATAATGCTGAGGTGGCACCAAGTGGCAATAGTAATAAATTTTTATTATTTCATGGGTCCCACAATTAATTTTAGTTTCTTTTGGATGAATTGGCACTGTTTTGATAAAGATTTTGTGTGCCTTTTGGTTTCTTCTGGGATTTCTTTTTGGTCCAGTGAGACATTAAGATTAATTGAATTGTGAATTTTTGTTTTAAATAAGTTGTGTATTCAAATCACAATTTAGAGAATTTTCATCTCTGTGGCAATAAACACTCAAATTAAACATTTAATATAAACTTATTGCTGCACTTTGAGTTTGGATCTGTTTATAGAAATAATTCAAACAGATTCATAATATATTCCTAATATATTGTAATAAAAATACATTTTTAATTAAAATGGTTTGTATGAAAAATGTGTATATCAAAAATTATTTTCATGTTGTTTAAAAAAATTTCCAAACTTGATTTTATTTTAAACATAGATTAAAAACTGATTTGAAATCAATTATTAATAAGATTAAGATGCACTTTAATAAACAAAATCATAGCAACATAGATAATTGTAAATGAGAACGCGTCAGACTGTCTAATGTCTAATGCGTTAAAAGAAGATAAATAGATTAAACTAAACGATATTAGGAGACCAACTAATAAACAAATTAGACTATTTAGTATAAACAAATAAACTAAATAATTTAATGTAAATAAAGAAACAAATTATATGATTTAGTGTGAATAAACAAAATAAACGGTTTGTTGTAAACAAATTAGACACTCTGGTATTAAACAAACATATTAGATAATATAATGTAAACAAATAGACTAATTTAAGGTTTTGACATAATCTCTTATCAACTTTGCTATAAAGGCTGAAAAGTGTACTATTAGATTATTAAATTATTATCTCTTATACTCATGTCTCTACTTTTTGTTATCTCAATTCATAGTTTCTATACTTACCATAAAAATAGATTTTGTGAAAGTATTTTATTTATCAGAATATACAAGACTAAATTGTGATGGATGAGTCCTATGAATGAGACACAACTTCGACACACAAAAAAAAAAAAAAAAAAAAAAAAAAAAAAAACCAAAAAATAGCGCAGTAGTAGCAAAAAAAAATATAACGGAGAAAGTATAACGGGAAAACAAATGAA
>Ga0099824_1006424_pt1 | contig 16129 bp, 6 predicted proteins | sample SiratrowhiteBW_FD_76837 | JGI IMG/M metagenome (GOLD analysis project Ga0099824, IMG submission 76837) | Root nodule microbial communities of legume samples collected from California, USA - Siratro white BW | ecosystem: Host-associated > Plants > Roots > Nodule | place: USA: California...
AATATATATATATATATATATATATATATATATATATATATATATATATATATTTTTAATTTGTAGTAAAGGTGCTAATGTAACCAACTCTAAATTATTGTTCATGCATTTACAGAATATTTAATATAATAAATATTCAAATCCGATGCAAGAATAATGAATCACTTATTATCACCACATGAACAGTAAACCTTTTGTTAATTTTAATTATAACTTACGAACGTAATTTTTAATAAACTTTACTAACATTTATTAATGAACACTTATTTGATGATATCTAAACAGTGTATTAGTTAATAAACTACATCTTGAATAAATTTTACGAAAATCATAGTTAATTTTTTTCTTGACCGATATTAATATGTTATATTTCAACAATGGAGAAATTTGAATAGTAATAAAAGTTTTAAAGGTATGATTGGAGACTCAATATTAGATTATACATTATTTATGTATTGGATTAGATGATATTTCATTTGCATTTAGACATTGTCTATCTTCGTAACAAACAAAACATCATCTATATTTTACACAATATAATTTAAGTAGAATTAAAGTGTATTTATACTTATAAATAATATTTAATATTTTTATTTTGAATAAAGAATAAAATAAATAAAGGAAACACTTTAAGAATGTTTTAATCCTTATACAGAGTGCATAGAATCAAACCATCAACCCCTACTGTAACGTCGGTTAAAAGCAAAGAGAAAAATTACACAAACAACAAGCCTAAAAATAAAAGAACACCTAACATAGTAGAGTCCAAGAGACTAAATCATACAACTATATTTCTATAAACATGGACCTGTCAACGTATAATATCATACAACAAACAAATTCATTTGAAGGTTCAACAGAATGAAGATAGACGTTTGACCGTCAAAGCTTATTGAACGTGTCATGCCACACCGCACCACCAATCACACTAATGTGGGAGATAATGCTTGAAGTAGAGCCAACTAATCAACAACCCTACCAACGGACAACACAGTGAAGCAAGTGAAAAATAAAGCACATAATACTCCTTGAGCCTTAGTATCCTTCTTTAATTGTCAAACAAAAGATAGTTGCACACAGAACTCTTTTGTTCCCTCATAGTTATCCAGTTTATTAGCCACCATGTACCAGCATCACACAAACAGCCAAGCAAAAAACTATCCTACCCACCTTACATAACTTCCACTCAACTGGTGTAAAGGTTATTGATCACCAATACTGCTTACTCCACATATATACCCAAACTCAACAATCAACTAGCTCTAAGCAATATTTAACAAGAATAGTTTTGGGCATAACAACCAATTAGAGAATGAAAAGTCTACCATTTTCCTACAAAAATTTGATCCATGTCCAGTCTTGCAATTGAGCTAAAGAGAATATTTCTAAGTTATTATCATCCACATTCTTCTCCAAACAACATTCTTTTTCTTGTTAAGGCACAATACATAGAAGTTATAAAAGTGGATATGAATGAACTTATGTCTAACTGAGGTTATTCCTATCCATCTATCACAACTATCTCAATCCTTAACTACAACTTCACAATTAACGAAGAGATGTTCAACTGACTCATCATGTTTAATACAGAGCGAGCACAACTTGAACCCTATAATCACACCTCTTCTAGTTAGGTTTACCCTAATTGGCAGCTTGTCTATCAATATTCTCCACATACATACCAGAGCAGTTGGGTTTTCCTTCACACTCCAAAGGTATAGAAAAATATTACTATTAACACTACACTAGTTGTCTGTCGCATTGAGTACAAGGTACTCAAACCTCACTGACTACTTAAATGAGTCATCATCTTCCCAAATCCAACTATCAACTTCACCCCTTCTCCACTGTACAGAGTTTAGCAATAGTAAAAGGTGGTTATAGATTTTCTTTTTCCATTCAAACATCCTCCTTCTCCATGTTAGATTCCACCTAAAGGTCGCACCACTTACTATATGCACCCAATCCCCCACATCACTTATAACAATATCTTTGCACATTGACAGAGAGAATAATCTAGGAAATTTTTCTTTAAGTGTTTGGGAGTAAACCCATATATCCTCCCACAATCTTACTTGGTTACCATCTCCTAACACCCATTCTACCCTAGAATCATACCATTTAGTTTGGTAACTCACATCACAACTTTTGCAGAGATCACGCCATCATCTAGATACTTTGGTATTCCCTCTATTAAAATGCATATCTCTCCATGTGTCATACCTTGAATGCAACATATCCTTCCACAGGCCACCTTATTCTATCCCCAGCCTCCATTTTCATTTAACAAGAAAGGCAACATTAAATTTACCAATATCTTTTATGCCCAACCCTCATTCTTCAACAGCCTTACAGACATTGTCTCAACTTACCCAGACTATTTTCCTTCCTTTAAAACCCCAGCCCCAAAGGAATTTTGCTTTAATTCTTTTAATATTGTTACAAAGATTGCTAGGAGCTTTAAAGAAGGATAAATAATATAATGGCAATGTAATTAACACAAATTTGATTAAGCAGACCCGACCAACCATTGATAGACACCTCCCCTTCCAACTAGACAATCTAGTTTTGATTTTATCAATAATTGGTCTCCAAAAGGAAATTAACCTTGAGTCTCCACCCCCTCCCTCCCCTTCCCGATAGTCATGCCTAGATACCTAAATGGGATTGTCATGCACTTACAATTTAAGCATTTAGAGAAATTTGACAGATGTTCGTCATTTATCCTTACAGATCCCACATGAGTTTTATGGAAGTTCACTTTTAAAGCAAATTAATGTCTACACTCAAAGATCCTATTGTCACCCCTTCAACTAATCCCTTCCTAATAGCTACCCACATCAATCCAGCTAGTCCTTCTGCCACAATGAGGAACAAGAAAGGTGTCGGCGGGTCACCTTGCCTAAGACCTCTTTTTGTTTTAAATTCCAATGTAGAACTACCATTGACCAAAACAGACAAAGTAGCAGATTCTAGACAGGCTCTAATCTAGGAGATCCAATTATCATTGAGACCCATTCTACCCAACATATATAGTAGAAAAACCCAATCAACCGAATCATAGGCCTTCTCATAATCCACCTTCATTATCACTCCCTTACGTTTTTCCTTCTTTAGGTAGTCAATCATTTCATTGGCTATAAGCACCCTATCTAGCAATCCTCTACCACTAAGGAATGTTAATTGATATTTGTAACGTTTGGGAGTACCTTCTTGAGCCTATTAGTCAACAGTTTGGATATAACCTTATACATATATCTTACCAACGAAATAGATCTAAAATTGTTTAGTGAGGTTGGGTTATCCCTCTTGGAATCAGGACAATGAACGAGACATTGCAGCCTTTAGGAATATACCCAAATTCATCAAAATAATGAATTGTTGACACCATATCAGCACCTAACGCTCCCCAATCATTTCAAATAAAATAAAAATTGTATCCATCAGGTCTTAGACTTTTAAAGTTGTTGCTTTGATTAACTGCTTCAAGAATTTCCTGAGAAAGCTCTAGTAAACATGTCATTCTCTACCTTATAAATAGATTTAAATGGGACATCATGCAGGTTCATGTCAAGACGTGATTGGGATGCAAATCTAGCTAAAAAATGATCTTTCACCTCCTCTTTCACAATCTGGGGATTCTCACACCAAACACCACATATTTGTAAGCCTTTAAGATCATTGTTCAGCCTTCTCCATCTGATTCTAGAATTTAGAATTTGTGTCCCCCTTCTATAACCACTTGATTCTAGATTTTTGCCTTAACATTGTTATTTACCTTTTAGACATATTGTTTAGCTCACTAATGAGATGCATCCTCCTTATCCTCACGTCCTCTTATAGAGTCTCATCATATCACACTAATTAAGAATTACAATTTCATCTAAAATGTATATATTTTTTTTAATTTTTTTCTATATAGAATACCTTGTTCTTCCGGTGTTTCAACACTCCTTTTAGTCCCTAAAGATTCAATTTTAAAACCTTGAACCCATTTTCATTTATAACAGGGGTTTCCCATGTCTGTTTTACAATCTCGTTAAACCCTACCATCCTCTGCCATACATTGAAAGTTCTAAAGGGTTTTGAGCCTTAGTCCAATACTCTATTCTGAACCACCAAAGCGCAGTGGTTAGAAACTTGTCTACTTAAAATATATTGTATGGAGTCTGCCATTGTAGAAACCAAGAATCAAACACAAAGACTCTATCTAAACTACTCCTCATTTTGTCTGTACCAAATATATTTTCTTCCAACAACTGAAATACAATGTAATTGGCATCTATCCAAACCAAATTCTTCCAATTTTGTGTTATCTTTATATTTTTCAATTTTGTCCAAAACTAACTACTTCACTTTTTAGTAGTGTTGATGCATGTTCTTAGACACGTGCACGAAGCTGAATAGGCAAAAATTTTTGTTCTATAGTTATAATTCATGCCCAAGACTCTAATTGTGTCTTTGTAAATATTTTCTCCCCGTTAAGTATTACACCCCTATATATTACATTATTTCTATTTTCCCATATTCTTTTTATTTTGACCATCCACGTTGTTTTTCACATTCTATTCCCTCTTTTTTTTTACTCCTATTATATAACTGATGAGAATCTAATGCTACAATGTTTAGTGACAATATTGTGATATATATCCATTTATTTCATAAATCCTAAGACACTGCAGCTATCTTGCATTAAAAAAATATGATTTATTATTTCAATCTGATTATCACATAAGATATATAATCTATTAATTATTTGACGCCTTAACAAATTATCTCTAATTACTATCCTATTCGGTCCCTATTTAAAAAAAGAATCCTTTTCTGCACTTTCAATACCAATAGCTAGCCTATAAGCATTTTTCAGTGAATAGGCTTCATTTCACTTGAGGTCGCTATCAATATAATTAGACTTAGATTTTTTTAATTAATGAAATTTCAGGTTGATTAATAAGTTTGTAAAAAATAATGCCAATTTGAAAAACGAAGATCCCATGTAAAGGGGCACGTTAGGTTTTAAAAAATAAACTTTTATTAAAAAAAACATGAAACTCAATTTTTTCAAAAGTTAAAATGTTTTTCTAAGAGAGTTTACAAAACTATATCGGCCTAAATAAAAATAAACATACATAAATAGCGCTATTTTTTATCAATAGAAATAAAGTTTTAACAACTTTTTTAACCATTTAGAATTCACTTTTAGAACACAGTCATTACAAAAATAAATTTTTGTATTTACAAAGGTATCAAAGAGTACTAAATTTCAACCAATTAGCTATCACATAGCAATATTTTTCAACCCATAAGCTTTGTGTCCCTTTATATATATATAGACACGAGCCGACCTGCTCTTATTGTTCCTCATACCATCTAATTTCAAAATCCAAATTCCTTCTCTCACCTCGTTCCTCGTTTTCCCTTTCTTTATCCCTTATGTTAGATGTTAAATCCCCCACGTTATATATTATTATTATTATTATGCACATATTTCTGGGTATTATAGTTTATATATAAATATTTGATTCTTCTCATGCTTGAGCACTTCACCAATCCTTGCATATACCTTTATTTCTTTAAAGCACTTTTCCTTTACCTTTACCTGCTATGACTCTTCAGAGGGATTGATGTTTAGATTTAATTCGCAACGATGCTTCTCCTTTTCTTCTTCTTGCTGGGAAAGCCTTTTCTTTCATTCGCTGGAATTGAAAAGGCTGTGTTTCAATCCGAACATTTCTTCCAGTTTTCCTCGATCTACAGTTTCTTCTTAAAGCATAGTTTTTTTGTTGTTCTTTTTGGATAAGTTGTTTTTGATGGGTGTGTGACTTTTTTTTCTTTAGTTTTTTTTCCATTTGGTTCTTGAAGAATGAGTTCATCTGGCTAGATTCCTCAACTAAAAGGGCCTCGTTTACCGAAATCAAAAACATAAATTTGCACATAAAATCTCTATTTTCCTTCTACCAGCTTCTCTTGAGTTATTTTACTGTCATTAATTTTTACCCTTAGTCTCTATATATCATGTTCCCTTTCCAGTTTCTCGTTGGACAATTTTCTTAGATTTGCCTTTTCTCTGTGAAACTTGTGGCTTTGAATAAGTACTTTTGGATGAGGTTGGCAATATGCTGTATAGATTCTATATATATTTTTATACTTTGTTTTAGGAACTATTTTTGCCATCTATAGATGCATGGACAGGTTGCCAGTCGTTATTTGCGGATGTAGCATCATCAAGATTCACATGCAAACGCAGGTGGGTGGGACTATGATGCAATCTATGTGCTGTGCCAACCATGCCATAGGCCTTTTGGAAGTGAGAATCTTGATGATGCTGCATCAGCCATAAACGACTACTTTCAAAAGTTGGATAAGGACTGTTCTAATCACAACTACTGGCCAAAAATTAATATAAAAAAAGAAAAAAGAGAAATGAGAAACTGTTGTTGGGGCATACACACATGACACAGCAAAAACCCCTTCAGACATGATCTGATCTGCGCATTTAAACCAAGAGGCCACCTTTCCCGCTTTGCTTTTTGTTGCTGTCAGGTGGGTTTTGGTGCTTTAACCTTTGATTTTTCAAATTATGGTACTACGAATTTTTTATTTGTACATTAATGGATATAGGTATGGCCTTGCTTGCAGTGCTTCTGAGTTCTGTCTTTTTATTGATTTATTTATTTGTAATTATTGTTGTTATTATCACAATTTGTAGCTTGCTTTACATTAATTATCTCTTCTGTGTTTTGCAGACAATCCTAGGTTTTCAAGTATAGGGTATTTGGAGGCCGAGAGGAGCGGCTGTTTGGTCCTTTATGTGCTGACTTCACAGATCTATGATGAATATTCCTTTTCAACAGAAATGCTGGGATCTAAATGGTGTCTTTTCAGTTTCTAAATATAGATGGAGATATGACTTTATCCAAATCTGGAGAGAATGTTAGAGACGCAAGCACAGAGAAAGTTAAAATTATTATTTGGAATTTAGGGTGTACTCAATAGCTAGTGATGATGCTCATATATGACGGTAACTTTTACTCTGATGAGAATTTTTGCCTTTGATTAGATCTACATCTATCTGGATCCTATATAGCTAACTTGTATAGTATAGTAGATAGTGCATCGATCTTCAAAATCTTAGTCAAAGCATGCAGTTTGGTGCATATAGAGTGAATGAAAACGGAATACGAAGGATTTGTTGATTGCCACTCTCGTGAGATTTTGATTACACCTGTCAAATAATTTTCTTTCTGGTCCCATTCCAACAGGATTTGACCTTATCAATTACTGCGTATTAGAAATACACAAGCATTGAGTATATTTATATATTTCTAATAGCTGTTGGTTTGTATCTCAGAATTTGCGCAGATTATGGAAAATGGAAACTGGATTGGGAACATGGATGTAGTTGAACATATATGTCTAAGTTCCATGGTCAAGGCTTTGGCTTTAGTATGAACTAATAATCACTACTTGTAGCAGTGGTTGGTGGACCAAGGACTTCATACAAGTTGGAATCTTCAAGGTACCCTTTATGTGGGAGAGATGTTTCAGTCCTTCTATTACTTGCCTCCCTAGAAATAATGCTCAAAGTTAAATAGTGGAAGTTGTTTTATAAAAATAAAATAAAACACAAATATGCTTATGTATGTTCATTATTCATGATAGTGATCATTCAGTATATTCAAGATCTTATCTCATGGAAATCTGTGTGCCCACATCACTTTCCAACTCTTGGTCACATATTCTCGCTGCTCCATCATTATGAATGTTGTGTACACTGTCTTTCCCCGAAACAGCTTACCCTATTCTTTGTAGAGAGGGTTGTGGATCATATATGCATCAGGCCCACTGATCTTCTTGTTCTCTCTCTTCATTGGTAAGGCCACACAATTTTTGTGGCCTTTTTACATTGGCAGTTGATAAGGGTGGTATCTACTATGCAATTAGGTATCCTGGACAGTTGTGTGTGTATATATTTCTATACAGAATATGCTGCTAAAATATAGAGTACAAGTTTCAAGCTAGAGTACTTTGGTTCTTTTTTGCTGTATATGAGGGAGAAAGACAAAGGGGTTTAATAAACCTGAGTACATAAAATTACTTTTTTCTCGAATATTATACTTGAAAAAGAGCATAAGAGGATGCATGTGATCAATCTGCTTTTATTATTTAATCTTTGGCTATATTTCTATTGAAAGTGACAGACAGATAATGCACTTAGTACATGCTTAATTTCAGGGAGCACATGGATCATTTAAATCCTTGTTTTCAGGTGATCATTTAAATTGAAAGAACAGTTTCTTATAATTTAGGAAGAAATGGATCACGTACATGCATCTTTTGCAAGTACCTATTGCATGTATATTTCCTTCTTGATTGTTGTACTATTTTTCAGCAGCCATTTCATGGAGTCCCCTACAACCTGCATTAGTACTTTATGAATTTATCTGCATTTTATAATCCGGGCTATCTAGTTGCTGAACTTGATAACTGATTGAGACTGTGTGATATTGTTGTTATGAAACTAGAACAACAATAGTAATAATAGAAAAAAAGAGATTCAAGAATTAGCCATTAAAAATGTCTTTTATGAGGCATGATGCATTGTTATATTAAATATTAAAAATATAAAAACCAGTTAATAGTACTTAATCTTCATAAATGGTAAAAAGGATAAAATTTTCAAATATGATAAATGCATATCTAACTGCTATGTATGTGTGCTTCGGTATCTTGCATGGCCTGATGGTATTTTGAGTTTGATTAGTAATCCACTATGTATTGTGTTGATCTTTTGCTTTCTATCTTATATGTACTGGAATGTATGATACCTACATTTCGTGAAATTTCTTGGTCCCTGCATATTATTCAAACTATATATAAACTCAAAATCAAATAAATTGTAAGAGAGCATAAACTCGTATTTGTGGTGTTAACCTTTAAGAAAAACATGAAATTTGAAGAGAATATATGGGAAACCCTAAGTATACCGACAAACTCTGTACTTTAGTTTTAAAAAACGGACCATTATCTGAACCAAAACTCTCAAGACAAATACTAATTGCATAATTTTGTTCAATATCTAATAATTGTAAAACATACATCTTAATTCAGGCTTCTCTAGTTGAGCTTATGCTAACCAGCATCACTGACGAAAGAAATTCTGTGTGAATTAATTAACTGTTAATAAATATTATATGGTTTAACTTCTTTCTAACAAATTCCCTGCATTGCACACACACTTTTTGTTAACTTAAAATTACATTGCTTATGTGCTTATAATGTTGGCAGCATAAAAAAATATTAATTATCTCTTTGTAGTAATTTGTAGGGTTTATGAGTGTCAAAATTTCACTAATGCCAAATCTTCAGGCACAAGTAGCACGTGAAGATAACTTCTGCCTTCTGCGTCAAAATGGACAATAATCACATGCCACTGCGTACTACATACATTGCTTCCATTATTCATTGTCTGGTTATATCTCCTGTGGCAAGGAGAAAAACAAATGGAATCCTTTCAGTTTGTCTGCAATATTCTATAGCTATCATCAAGGATTCATTTGTTTGAAGTAAGATGCTAGCTTACTGTTTTGTTTGACCCAAAGTTTTATATACTTTCATATGTGGTACAAAATGTTCTGACGAGATTCCCATATCACGTCACGTAGGGATGTTATGTTGCTGGGGTACACATTGATTTTCATGCAAACATATTGTGGAAAGGAAGAACTGATATAGTTCTTCTGCTGTTACTATTTTTCGCCTTCAAATCTTCAATTAATATAAATATAGAGATAGAGATATTTGACCACGTTTACTATATTCCACCTATCTGATGAGTGAAGTGAATTCTCCTTTTGACATCACAGATATTGGGAAGCTATCAGTGAAATAGTGACTCGATTTAGACATAGTCACATTTTGCCCATATATGATCAGAGATTCTAAACAAGTTCATCATGGGATTATTATTATTATTATCATTATGTTCTTCATTGTATTTGATTTCATGCATGGTTAGATATTATGCTTTGTAGAGAAAGAAAAAACGAATTAATTTTTTCGGGTAAATCTAATCATGAATAACTGATGTAGTTTTGCTTTTGAACAAGGTTAATTAGTTGAATATAAATAACTTCTGTGAGAGTTAAACGCACATGTTGATTATGATGTAATTTTATTTTATTTTAGTTTTCATCATCAATAAGTACTTATAAAAATATATTTAAAATTTTAGAGAATTAATTTCCTTTTAAGTTATTTTTTATTTTTTTAATGAATAATATTAACTAGCAAGTTATAATTGGCATCTGGTGAGAAAATCAAAGAGTGTAGTTAAAGTTATGTTTCAATATCTCTTCAGACAGGATGGATCAAACACGGGAATTAGTGTGGGTGATGCACAGTAATTGCAGACTTAAATATCTAAAAAGCAGAGTACACAACATAAGTAAAGTACGATTTGTAACAGTTAGAATATTAGAAAAAGAAATGGCAGGATATAAATTCATGAATGGTTCTGTTTTAATTTTGAAAAATAAAAAGTTTTAATATAAAATTATTTTGAAAATAAACAACCAAATGCTTATATTTTAAAAAATGGAGAATTCAAATAACAGGAGTTTAATTTAAATAGATCGTATTTTATTTGTTTATTTAGAAATAATTTAATCTCCAATAAATCTGGTTATTTTTGTATATTTTATCCTGTATTTTTAAGTAAAACAGTCGAAGCTTAAACGTATTTGTTCAAGCACATAAATTTATGTGTTTGTACACATGGGATTTTCATTCAGATATTATATGGAGGACTTACGATAAATGAAAGAGTCTTTAAAAATGTTTGTTTTCGAATTTCTTAAAACTAAATTTTAAATTACTTTTATTATATTAAAATTAAAATGTTATTATTATGTTGAAATTTTTTTTAAAAATTAGTTTTGATATTTAAAAATACTAATATTTACACGTCAAAAATAAAATTTGTACCCATAAGATTTCTTATTTATTATTTTGTACTGAGTTTAACATACCGGAACCCATCTTCTTAAAATTAATTGTTTATATTTTAATGGACGTATCAGTAAATTTACATTATGTTTATTATATTACTCAAGAAGTTTTCGGTAAACTAGATTTCAGAAATCACAATTAAAGTTAGTAATTTATTTTTTATTTCTAAATTTTCCATTTTCAAAGACAGGTATTATTCCTCTCATAATTTATACAAAAATGATATAATGTAATCTGTGTGTGTTATTATCACAATAAAATCATTTATATATTTCATTTTTTTTCTTATTTAAAAAGAAAAAAAGCAAAAAGGTTAGAGTAGGTATAATGCTGAGTTCAGAGCAAATAGAGTCTGACAGAAACTACTATCAGCCTCGGAGTTGTCGCTTGCTTGCAGGACAGTGGTAGCATGGAAGCCAAGCTTTTCTGTACTACTCATCCTCACATTATTATTACTATTATTATTAATTATATTTTTTATCATCGTGCATTGTACTCTTTTTCGATCAACACAATAAAAAAGGGCTACTTTTAACATTTTTCATTTTCTTTTAAAATTGATAAACCTGATCTCAAAGTTATTTAAATAAAGTTTAATCCTGAATATATGTTCAAATGTGGATTTTTATTAGTGTAATGATCAAAATAAAGTTTAGTAATTATAATAATAATAATAAAAGAGATAGGTAGGGTTGCGTTTGTTTGTGGTACGAACGTGAGGCTTATCATACTCTGGCAGGGACAGACCAATCAGTATCCAAATTTTGGAAGCAGAGTGTTCTTTCTGAGCAGATTTGGCATTATCATGCTCTGCATTTCTACTTGTCAATAATGCAAGCTGGATCTGGGAGAGCTTTTGGAACTTACTTATACTCTTTTTTTTATTATTATTTTACTTTTCTCCTACTTAATTATAGGGATATAATTCAATAACTTCTTTCAAATATATTTTATTTACCAGTATTTTTAATGTACTTCATTAAAATAATTTTTTTCTGGATTTTAGTCTCTTCCTTTTGAGTTAGCTTTGGAGTCAAATTAAGCTTAGATGCTAACCTATTAAAATATTGATTAAAGAAATACTTATATATTTATATATATACATATTTTTTTGTACGATTATTTCTTCTTTTATTGGATATACATTTTACTTCTTTTTCTTGTTTTTCAAGATATATTATTCACATTTAAACTTACACACATGCTTTCTCCCTTCATTTTAAGTTTTAGTTTTTAATCTCCATTGTGTTATAAACAAGTAAGAAAACAATGTTAATAGGACTCATAAAATAATTGTGTAAAAAATGAATAAATTTATAATATATAATTGTACTTAAACGACATATAATTAAAATCAATTTATAGCATCATTTAATATAATTCCTCATAAACTTGATGGATTTTCTTTTGCATGCCCTTTTCTTGACATTTTTTTCACCCATTGAAACCTTTTTATACTGGTACTAGTGTAAAGGTGGTAAAATATATTGAGTTTGAGGGTCTTAAATTTAGATAAAAGACTGAATTAGGGTTTATGAGAAAAATGTGTTGATTTAAAATGAATTGTTGTAAAGTTTGATTCTCTGGTGGATTGGAAGAGATGGGTATGGTGGTTGGTCTGAGTAAGAGTAATGATTATGATTACGTGTAAGGCATTTGGTCCCCACTGGTCGTACAATGTGACCCATCAACTAGATCTCTTTGTACCTCAATATCTAACTATTTATCTTTTCTTTTCTTACAATTTCTAATTTTTTGTTCCTTTAACTTTTTAATGATTTATAATTTTCGTTTTTCAAATTTTTAATGTGGTTTTAATCTCTAATCCTTTAATTATTCACAAGTCCCAAAAGCTACCTTCTGTAGGCTTCACGCCAACTCACATTTTCTCTTTTGTCTTTTCATTCGTTAAATCTCTTACTTAAATAAATTAAGATTAAGCATAAATTAAATTTAATTATAACTTGTAAAGTATTTCACATGTTTATGTAAAACAACACGGAATAAAATTTGTATATTTAAGGCAATGTAACTTTTCTAGAATAAAATATACTCGAAATAGTTTATATAATCTTTCAACATAAACATAAGCATTCTAACTTTTTTCAGGAATAGAAAAAAAAATTCCGTGAAATAATGGAATCCTAAATGATAATTTCATTAAAAATTATCATGACAGCGGCTTTGTACTATTTAAAAAAGTTATTTTAAGATTTTATACTAATTTTGTAGTCTCATTATGCTATATAAATACAAAATCTTATAATATCTTATTTAAATTTTGTTTTAATAATAGATCTCATTTTGAGTAACTTTTTTTGCGGTTTACAATTTAACTTTTAATTCACTTTCAAAATTATTAATTGAATGGATTTTAGTTATTTAAAAATTAAAATATCAAATTAGGAATGTTAATAATTAATTTTTTAATTAATAAATGTAATGATGATAAAAATATAAATATTAATTTCTACTATGAATTAAAAGGTACAAACATTGTCTAACATAGAAATTACATTTCATCATTATTATTACTAAAATCTTCCAAACATATTTCGCGTAGTCTCTTTGAAGTTGTTGATGAAAACTTTTTGTCTGCATATAATGTCTCGTTGAATGGATGTAACAAAGTCAACAAAAGTGAATTGTCTAAATATATCATAATATATAATCTTTTTAAATAGTTTTTTATTATCAAATATAAATATATTAAATTGGGAACGCTTAACGTTTTCAATCCTTTTATATAAATAGAACTTGTAATCATAATAATTAATTGCACTGTAGAGGTATATATTTTGATTTATTCAAATATAACCTCCTTCAATAATATATGCACACTAGCTTATGAATGTGATTATGATCTTTATATAAAAATAAATAAAATATCAATCAAAATATCTTAAATAACATTAAACATGTTGTAAATTTTTCTTAGGAATATCCTACAATTTTCAATTAGGATGAGTATTTAATTTAAATTTTATAAGTATAAACAAAAAAATTTAGTTGTAACACTATATATATATATATATTATTAACCATGGTTAAAACAATATTTCTACAACGATTCTAAAATCATTGTTAATAATATAAATATTAAGAAGGAAATTTCATAGTGGTTCTAGTTAAATTAATCATTGTATGTGGAAGACACAATGATGATAGCACCCTTATCATATATATTATCAACATTTTTTTTTATTTTTGGCTAACTTACAACAACAATTTTGACACCAAACCTCATTGAAAGTGGTATATGATAAAGATTATAGTAAGAATCGTTATTGTATCTCGTGTTTAGTCTGTTGTATGGCTATCTAAAACATGCAGCCAACAAGATATCAAATACTCTCATCCACGGACACAGTTAATAAAATTTTACGATAACTCACATCACAATTACAAATTATGTGTAATTAGTCCAACCCAGTTTAAACTTAATATATAATTTTCTTAAAAGCATAATTAAAATCCAAAATCATAAAAAAGTGTACTCAGTTTTAAAACATAATTAAAAATGTTATAAAGATTAAATAATATAAAAACTATGCTACTTTATCAACGACTTTGATGACATTTTTAAGTTAGGTAAGGAAGGTCTTTGAGTGTCTCTATCATAGTAGAAATCTTAGATTTCCCCACAAAAATCGTAACATCACCAATACTTCCACCATATGAGAAGCGAGAGACATACTATATGTAGCTAAGTGACTCTTTGAAGATCTTTCTCTAATGGTTATCTTGTTCCAAAAAACTTTAGTTTTGTACTCAATACTAATACATCCAACCAAGTCAATAAAAACAACACCAATTTAAATAATATCTCATATTACAGTTATAAATGTTAAAATTTAAATTTTTTTAGTCTTCCAAAACACAAAATTAATATATAAATAGCATAGAACTAAATCAAATTGTGGACAAAATAGAACATATATATATATATATATAAACATAAATCTTATATGTCACAGATATTCTGAAATTTCCAACATATATCCATTTTTTACATTCTTTAGAACTATAAACTAAAAAAGTAAATAACTAAATAAAAAAAAGTCAAACTAATTAAAGAGTTCTAAATTTTTAAAAAAAGAAACTTAATCAGTTTTAAGCCAAGATAAACTACCCGTTTTTAAGTCTAAATACGTAAACTATATAAACTATAAATAAAAAATTTAAATATAATTTCTAACATTTTTCACAGCAAATATAGTTGGCCTTAGTCTCCACATGAAGTTATCTAACTTTTGTTCTCTCGGCGTCCATCAATTAAATAGTTGCATATAATATAGGAATCGTCTCATATTACATACTTTTTTTATTTCATATTAAATGGAAAAAATTAAAGACAAAGCACATATTTGGAAGCACCACCACAAGCGGTGCAAATGCAAAGTCGGAGAGAGAAAAAGAAAAATGTAGAAACGAAGATAAAAATATGGGCACATACTACAACAGTATGGAACTATTGTTAAATAAGTTTTTTTATTTGTAGAAAGTGTCAAATAGATATACATTCGAAATAGATATTTTTACACTAGGGTGAAGTGATAAATTGCACATAAAATAATTTGTATAATCATAAATAACAGGAAAATAGCTTTTAGGGTTACAAGAAAAGCATGAAAGTAAAATGCCTGAAAAATAGTTAAATGATTCATGAATTAAATTAATTTAAATTTTTAGAAATAAATTATTTAAAAGATATACGAAGAAAAAAATTAAAAAGTTAAGAACATTTTAAGATAAAATAATGAAAGATAGATAAGACAATTAAAAAGTAAAGACGAACAAAATGATAAGGAAATACCATGTTATTTTTTTTTTCATTAGTCAACTATAAAAATTATGAAAACAATCTTATTTGTAGAATATCTTTTTTCAATATATATACAGAGAGAGAGACGGGGGAGAGATTTTTTAAAATAATATTTGAAAGCAGTCAAGAAAAGAAAAAAATGATTAAAAGAAGTAGAAGAAGAAATTGATTATGAATTAATTTCATATATATATATATATATATATATATATATATATATTCTCTCTTTTTTCTAATATATATAGAGAATACAACACGTGAAAAGTGTTTCAAAGATATTATCTAAAAAAAACA
>Ga0099824_1006426_pt1 | contig 16127 bp, 12 predicted proteins | sample SiratrowhiteBW_FD_76837 | JGI IMG/M metagenome (GOLD analysis project Ga0099824, IMG submission 76837) | Root nodule microbial communities of legume samples collected from California, USA - Siratro white BW | ecosystem: Host-associated > Plants > Roots > Nodule | place: USA: California...
ATATATATTTATAAAAATATATATATATATATATATATATATATATATATATATATATATATATATATATATATATATATTAATTGTAAAGATTATGAAAATATGTTTATGAATGTTTTTAAATTGACGTTACAATAAAAATATACAAAATCTCTAACCTTTAACACCTTCCACGTTAAAAGATTGTTGAAAAAAAAATGTCAAAGAAAATGGTATAAATATATTTGATCACCACACTAATATTACATTGATATGTTTAAGAATATAAACAAGTGGAATTAAACTATGTTTTTAAAGTTTAAATTTCAATTTTAAAAAATTAAGTCTTCAAACTTTACTTAATTATTTACCATATTTTTTTAAATATTAAATTTGAGTTTTTGTTTGACTCATTTGTATAACCTAATTAATTTCGCTTTTGTGAAGAAGAAACTATATTATTTTTCAACCTATCAACAGAAAATATAAACAATGATTCTAATTGTAATTTACTAATAAAAAATATATGCATGTATTATTTTGAAAAGAAATTATATTAAAAACGAACCTAATATTTAGAAAAAAGATATTAACTAATATAACCCAAACTTTGAAAGAAAGTACTAGCATTTCAATAAAACATAAAACATAAATTAGATTGCCTTCCAATCTAAACTTTTATATATATATATATATATATATATATTGATTTTCAATGAAGAACTTTTTAAAATTTAGTTTCGACTCATTTAAATAACCGAGTCTAATTAAAAGTTCAAGTTAGATTTATTTAACTCAACAAAGTATCACAGAGTAATTAACTAGTCAAATAAGAATAATCACAAATAATTTGAGTTGTTTATACCATCGGTGAGAAGTTTTGAATCTCTCTTTAATTTGTTAATACGATGGGAAATACTTTCTCTAAATTAAATATTATTAGAAGATTTATTTGATTGAATTATACCAATTAGTGGAAACTTTATTTGTTTAACATTAGTATATCATTAATCCATAATTTTTGGACGAGGCAAAAAAATTATTAAAATTCATAAACACATAATTATTGAATTACCAATTCTCTTAAAATTAGTAAGTTTATTTGAAATAAAAAAAAAAAAATTTCAAGCTTGCGTATTACTTTGGGTGAACTTGCATGTTAAGATGTTCATAGCATGTTTGAGTTATCTTTGGTTCCTTTTGACAGGAATAGAAGATCCTTATCTAAAAAAATACATTCAACACATAAAAATACTCTCTAAACAGTTATTTAAACATGTATAGAACTCATTTTCTTGTTAATTAGAGGGATAATTACCTCAACTAACAACTTTTATGGTTGAAAATTTGTTCATGCTTCCAATGTGTCATCTCTTCAATATATTTGAAAATAAAATAAATCTCAGTTTTCTCGCCTCTAACATTGTACAATTTACAAGAACAAGCTGATCTGGCTTTCCATAATCTTCTAGCTCGATTATAAATTTTATTTTTTAATAAAACAAATTTTGGTCTTTTTTTTCTTTTGTTAAGTAAGAAGATTTTTTTTTTTTTTTTTCACGTGATGGTAACATGTTTGAATTATTCACACATTATCCTGTTCAATTTCGTGTAAAAGTCATACTTATTCCACTAAATAATCAATTTAAACATCATATTAGAACTAGGCGAAATTATTTACCTCTTTAATTTGGTTACAAAAGTCAAAACTAGATTATTCTAGCAAAACCAAATTTCTCAGAACCTAGACCGAGTAAAAGACGACTTAGACTAATTAGAAGGAAGAAGTAAAGATGAAGTTCGTACCATATGTTTCAATCATGCATTTGCAAATAACATTAACAAGAGGAATATAACATCAATGACTAGTTGAATAATGTCAAAGTTAAACTGATTAAACATATATTATGAGTTAATCTCTCTAGTAATATGATTAATATCATTAATTCAAGTTAGAAAAAAACTTACAAAAATTGGGTCCAAACAGAAGTTTGCTTGCGTAATTGGTGGGTACGTGGTAGGGACGAAGCAGTTCCTTGTAATTTAATTTGAATGAAAGGAAATTTCTGCCACTTGCTTCTCTCTTAGTGTCTGAAGCATTTAATTCAATTAAGATTTTTTTTTTTTGAAAAAATTGATCTTTAAAAAAGCATTAATATATTTTAGAATAAAGTCAAAATGAATTAATATAAGTATGAAAATTTGATAGATAATGTGCATGTATGTGTGTATGATGAGGCATGGGAAAAGAGAGTGACGCGTAAGGTGAGAGACTCGTCAAAGAGATTCGTTGGGAATGCCACGTGTCGGAAGGACAGAGAGTGGTGGACGAAGACCGAGCGAGCTAAGGTAAGGTTAGCTGAGTGCGTATTTGGTTGGTTGGTTTCTTACAAAAAGTAAAACATAAAGGAATGGGTAACCCGCTTTGCCTGCACCCACACACTCACTGCACACCGCACCACACCGCACCGTAGAAAACTTCTTCTCTCTCCCTTTCTCTCTTTCACTCTCTCTAGGGTTTTCCTCCAATCGCATCTCGAATCTCGATTTCGCTACCTCATCTCATGGAGGTAACACCGTTTCGATTACTCCGCTGCCTACTCTGAATTTTTCTCCTCTCTCTCTCTCTTTTTTTTATTTTATTTTTATTTTTTCCACGCCTTGTCTTTTTTCGTTTGGGGAATCTATCTCTTCCGAGACTCTTGATTTGATCTGATTCTTCTGAGTGGTTCTTTGATTTGTTTCGCTGTGGTCCGAATCTTGTAGCCCCCACTTGTAGCGGTGTGCCTGGCTGATTTGATTGTAATTTTATTTCTTGGACAATTGTTGTTTGTTTGTGGCGATTTCAGTGGGGTGTTGTTTTGTAGGGTGCTGGGATGGAAGGGAATAATATCAATGATGACGGTAATAAGTCTGAGGCGCATTTGACTTCGGCCGCTGCTTTTGTGGAGGGTGGAATTCAGGATGCTTGTGATGATGCTTGTAGCATATGCCTCGAAGCCTTCTGTGACAGTGATCCTTCCACGGTATGGTGCTGGTTTAGTTGTTATGGTGGTGATTAGTGTTGACTGCTTGTAAACCCTATTGATCGAGCTGTTCTTATACCCTTGCAGGTTACCAGTTGCAAGCATGAGTTTCATCTTCAGTGCATTCTCGAATGGTATTGTTATTTGGTTTTGTCAATTAACTGTTTTTTAGTTAATCATGGGGATTAATTTTGATGGGGTTGTGCTGTACTGCGGTGGTAATGATGGGTGTTTCACCTGTTATTGTTATGATTATTATTGCTGTGTATAGCTACTGCTGCTATGTTTCTTGATCAGTGATGTGGGTTCTTAAAGTAAGGAATTTGTATGGCTGTATTTTCTGCTGATGTAATTGAAAAAGGGGCTCCTTAATAGAGTATTTGTGAACGTGGTTTTGTTTATTTTGAAGAAAAACATGCGTCTGGTGCCCAATTTAAAATAACCTGTCATTGTCGGCTGAATGAGAAGTTATCATGAATTTAATGTATAGGATTGAAGTTATTGTTATTTATCTGAAGTTGGAATGAAGTGTTCACGGTTGTGCAGGCATGACGCTTGAGTATGTCAATGCCAATGGCTCTGAGGGCTTATGTCAACAACCAATTAATTACAATTTTGTTCCTTCAAGTCCTTACATCCTCATTATTTGAGGCACTTTATTGATTTATAAACCATACACCTGTTGGGCCTGAACTTGACAGGTTTACATTTTGATAACTTTCAACAGTGTCCAGGGGATAACATGAACTTATTAATATTGTTCCAGAATAAAAATTTCAAGCATTATACAGTTGTTACTCATATATTGTCCCCTTTTCCATATAAACTTGCTCAGCTACTTGGTCAATTCATTTCTGTCCAAGTGAAATTTTTCTGATGAACAAAGGAAATATTTTGGATGTCTTCCAGTCTGTGTTTGATGAGTTACTGTTGACTATTGATACTCGGACTTTTGAATTCTATAGATATGGACATTTATAGCATCCTCCTGTTGTGGCTCATAAATGTTATGCACGTATTTTCGTATTTTTTCCTTGTCTTGTGGTTATTCTTTAATTTCATGAACTTATCCTGGAGAAAAAGAAATGCTGGTATCAAGGGAAAAAACAGCGGCTAATTCTGTGCTCGCAGCCACAATCAATTGTTGCTTAACAATCTTTGGAGGAAGACTTTGTATTGAATTCTAACTCTTATCTTTTAGGTGTCAAAGAAGCTCCCAGTGCCCCATGTGTTGGCAATCTATCAGTCTCAAAGATCCAACAAGGTTTGTAGTTTTTGCAATGTTGTTTATTCTTGTTTATTTATTAATCTGCTTCTGTCATTATTTGTTTTCAAGATTTAGTTACTTGCTTCTTTGCTTTTGTATTTGCAGCCAAGAATTACTTGAGGCAGTGGAAAGAGAGCGAAACTTTAGGATCAATCCACCTAGAAATGCCACAATATTTCATCATCCAACACTGGGGGATTTTGAGTTACAACATGTTTGTAGTCTACTTATGCTAGTTTGGAAGTATTTTGAACTGTTATCATGCATTTTGTGATTTTTGGTTCTCATGCAGTTGCCAGTTGGAGCTAGTGATGCTGATCTTGAGGAGCGTATAATCCAACACTTGGCTGCTGCAGCAGCAATGGGAAGAGCACGCCACATTGCTAGAAGGGAAGGCCAGAGAAACAGGTCATCAGCTCAAGGTCGCCCACACTTTTTAGTTTTTTCAACTCATCCTAATTCTCCTCCCATGGCTCCTACATCTTCCTCTCCATCTCAGAGGGGAGATGATGAGCCAACTCCTACAATTGCCGTTTCCAATCTGTCTCCAACTCCTGCAACGGGAGAACAATCATCACAACTGACTTTAGTTGCTCCGGTTCAAGCAGAACAGGTTTCTGCTTCAGGATCTGGATCTACTGCTCTTGGTACAGATCATCAGGGATCATCTTACAACAATAGGTCGTTTTTCATTTTTGGTTTTGAATTTCTACATTATTTTTAAATGTTTATAAATTCATAATTCTGTTGTATTCTACATTTAGAAGTTCTCAACTGTTAAGTCTGAAAATTCATACAGGAGATCTCCTAATCACTCGTCTCCAAGTAGTCAAGACAGAGCAGGGCCATCAGAATTCCAGTCATTTTCAGAGTCTCTGAAATCTAAACTGAATGCTGTGTCTACAAGGTCGTGTACTATTGTATGTTGCATGTGGGTGTGGTAAAGTACAATGCTTTCTCATTGTAATTTCGATTTTTTCTTGTTTTTCAGATATAAGGAGTCAATTTCCAAGAGTACAAGAGGGTGGAAGGAGAGATGGTTTTCTCGTAACAATGCTATGTCTGATATTGGATCTGATGTTAGACGAGAAGTTAATGCAGGGATTGCAACTGTGTCGCGCATGATGGAACGTCTGGAGACCAGAGACAGTAATAGAAGCAATAGTAATTCAGCTCCAAGTAATTTAGAGGATGGTTCAGTTCAAGCACCCAATGATCAGCAATTAACTGGCACTGAAGGGGGCAATCTTTTGGGAGACAATAACACAAAAGCTTCTTGTGCTGCAGGTTCTAGTTCGAATTAAGCATATAGAAGGAATTGCAAGAACTCTGAGATTTTTGTCTAAAGGTAAAATTTTAATTATTCTATAATTTAATGTCAAGTAGTGAAGATACTACATGTTCTGATCGAACGTTATCAGAACTATTTTTTTCTTTTTCGTAATGTAATTACAGTCCCACACATTCTTCAAAGATTTTACTTGTACTTTCTTGTTGGCCTTCTCTATTTTTAAACTTTGTCTGCATTCTTTTCTATAAAAAAGTATGTTGTCTTAACCTCGGGATTTTGCTGTTGAATAAAAATACCCACTTATGAAGCTTTCAGAAGGAAGCTAGATATGAATTCTTGATGTTTAACTACGCATGACAGATATTTTTGTTAATCCATTTTTGTGGAATTAAATTCCTCTCTCTCTATCATTAGTCCTAATTATACAGTAACATCATTGCATGCAGTGGTTGTTAAGCATGTCGTGCTGATGGATGTTTCTATGATATCAGGTAGAAATAGGATTGCCCGTTGGGGATGTGAAATTCCATGGATGTGATGCACTGCTGATTGGCTGGCGCAGGCCAGGCAAGTGATAATCCATTGGCCTGCAGAAGAAGACCTACAATTGTGATATTGGAAATAAAGAACTTGAAAAGGCTGCAGTGGTCTCTTTCGTTTGAAACTTAGGAACCTATATATGATTGTATATTCACATTGTAAACTTATTTATAGATATTTCTCAGATAAACTTTGCATAAAGTATTGTCTTCTACTTCTAGAGATAGATCTCTCTGTTCCCAAACTTAACTATAATTGGGTGCATTAAGTCACTCTGAAATTTCTGTTTGATTGTGAAACACGATCAGTAGAGTGAGCTTTACGCCATTGTTGTCAAAATTGCTACACTTTATAAAATTCTTCTAAGGTATTGCAGAATTTTATAGAGTGCTGAAAGTTAAATTCTCGTAGGCTTAAATTCTTAGGCTGCGATCTTCCTCGGTTTGGATGTGTTCCTTGCAGCTGGGATGGGGGTCGGCCTTTTGAGAAAGGTGTTACAAAAACCCAGAAATTCTCATCCAAATATCTGCCGTCTTTTCATTCAGATTCGTTCTAACACATTCTCAAAGGCACTATTTCGAAGTTCTGTTTTGGTCACGACCACTGCCTTTCTCTCAGTTGTCTTGTCTGTCTCTGTGCTTGGAAGCATCTTACTTCATGTGTTACGGGTTATTTTATTATGTTTAATGACTGATATCAGTAGTTTTATATTGGTAATTAATTAATCAGAAATAACAACATTTATGTTCTTTAAAATTCTTATTGCAATAAGAAAAAAAACAGTAAATCATAAATTAAAAAATTAGAGAAGGTTTTTACAATACAGTTAATTTTAATATATCAATATATATCTTGCTTTTTTTTTTTAAATTTCAAATTGATCCTAAATAGACAAATTTATATTGTAATTTATAAGAAAATATTTAACACATGTAGTGCTCAGGCTATTTTCTTTTACATCTTATTAGTATTTGTAGGAGTCTTAGAAAAGAAATTATAAAATCATTTGCAATATATACTTTTTAGTCATAAAAATATTCACGTATATACATGATAGGCACGCATTATTTTGGCCCCATTCATTTAAGGTATTATGTTACAATTTAAATTTAATTTTCAATGATAAAAAATGTCCTTTTATTGCCTCATCCAATTGTCTCCAGACTCATACTTTTTTTTTCTGTCATATGATCTATACATGACTTGTGTTGTCTGCCACGGAAGAAACATGGTAGTCTAGTTTTACCTTTCCGTGGATGTCATTCCAGTATAAGAGGTTTCAGATGTTTTGTTTCCCCTTCTAATCAAATATAGGATTTGCATAAGATAAAGGGAGGAGATTAGTTTGCAAGGAACATCCATTGAAAACCCTTCTGTTTTTTCTTTTAATGGATTGAAAACACCTATCTGGAAGAGAGGGATGTAAGCTGTCACATGATTAAAACAATCAAAAGAATTTTATGTTAAATAGAGTGAGAAGAAAAAAAAGGAAATAAAAGAATAGAAATAGAATGAGAAAAAAAGAAAGAAAATAAAGTGAAAAAGTAGATTATTTGGATTGAGTAAAAGTAAGTAAAAAATAAATAAAACATTTGTATTTGATTTGATTGATATAATAAAATAAATTTAGTTATATATTAACATATTTAGAAAATAATTTATAATCTAAATTAATTTAATATAAAAAATAAATTAAAATAATTTTTAAACTAAAAAAGAATTCTTATAATTTTTTAATATATAAAAAGTTATATTTATAATAATAATAATAATATATTAAAAAAATTATATCACTTTATATTAAAATTTCAAATTCATTAATTTTACTTATTTATTATTTTATTTTTAAGTATTTATTTATAAAATATAAACTTTCATTGCATTTCTTTACAATTTTACATAAAAAGTAATATTGTTGTTTTATTGTTGATTTTTTATATTTTTTTTCACTACATGTATACCTTTCAGTCGTTTGAAATAAATAAGGAATAAAAATGAAAAAAAATATAAATATAATAAGAACAAAACATAAGAATACGAATTTATGCACAAATTAAAATTTAGAATTTAAAAAATCATATGAGAAAGTTTTTAACTTATGAAAAGTTTATTTTACTTGTTTTCTCACTTCTAAAAAAGAAGTGATATTTTGACCTCTATAAATAAAACAACTTAATATATTAATATTTTCTAATTTAAAGTACTAATATATATTACTAAAATAATTTGATAAGTGAATCTATTTTAGTTTGGAGAGTTTCAAAGTTCCATCTTTGTTTGAGAAATATTGGCAAGTTAACTATTCCAATATCATGACAAAAATTAAGGAAAGTAAAAAGGAAAAAACACTTGGTTTTCGGCTAATAGAACCCACCTCTTTGGGCCTTCATTTGAGTTACAAGATCTATGGACTAATGCTAATGTCATGTTGTATCTTTGTGTCCTCTTCTTTTATTTATTATTTATGATCTATGGTATAAAAGTTCAATACTTTTATTTTGGTATAAACCGTGATATTTACTTTGGAGGACTACTTATAACTTGGTTTTATAAGAGCATTTTGGAGAATCCAGATTTTTCACAGTATATTTTAAGCAGTAAGGCTTAATCCCATGCAGTCAAGTCTGAAGTTAGAAAGGACGAATAATTTTTAACAAATGGTTATGTCAAAGGAGTGTAGTGAAGTGTTCATATAATTAACTAACAAGAAATTATAATAGACATATAAATTTAATCATTTTCATTAAATTTATTATACGATGATATTCAATTAAACAATATTATCAGATATTCTTCACATTACCATTGTATAGACTATTCTTTTAGAGAATTTTCATGTTGAAGTGACTAAAGATAATGATTGATATTTGAACATTTTTAATTTGAAATATCTATAACTTGTAGCATGATTTCTATTTACTCTTTCTAAAATACTTTAGAATAAAGTGGCACCGACAGTTTTGGATAAAATGTGAGAATTGAGATAGTGTGGCAATGCACGTGCTTAATGCACACCCCACAACAAAAGATGATATCGTGTGTTAGCGGAAGCAAGAGTGCCCTAAGCCTCGCCAAAATCACTATTCAAGCATACACATTTTGGACAAATAAACTGTTCAAATGTTCTCTATATATTATTATTCAAGAACATTCCAATTCACATTATATATAAATGAGACGAGTCTCTATTATTAAAATACTTTTATTTGATATTCTATTATTTAATTTATGTAATTATACTTTTTTATTAATATTTAGTATTAAAAAACATGCTAATGTAGAAAAAGTAAGTGGGCACCACAACATTAACTAGGAACACTTTCATCTTCCTTAGCTTGTTCCTGCAAAGACCTTTACTACGTAAATATCTCTCACCCAATCATGCAATTCCCTTTTTTCTCCCTCATCAAATTTTCCAACAACACTGTTTAATGTCAATGTTCCCAGCTGGCTAATGGACCCCACTCTATGCCACGTGTGTACGCGCTTCCCAACGCAACCGACACATTCACTTGCCGCCAACTCCTCAAATTCCAATTTCACTCCCTTCGGATAAAACAACAAAAGGCCTCTTAAACACATCCCAACCAACCACCAACAAACGAACACTAGAGTTGTTGCTCCGAGTGAAGTGCTGGTTGGGTTCCTCTCCGCCGCATTCTGGCCATGGGTCGCGGCAGCTACGGCGCCTCCGACCTCCGCATTTTCTACACCGTTGTCTTCTTAATAGTCTGTGGTTTCCCTCAGGCATTTACGTCACCAACGGCTCAGATTAACTCCAACTCAATCTTAGTCGCTCTTCTGGACTCGCAGTACACGGAACTAGCGGAGCTTGTCGAAAAAGCCATGCTGTTGCAGAAACTAGAAGACACCGTGGCCAAACACAACATAACAATCTTCGCTCCGACCAACCAAGCTTTGGACCGCAACCTCGACCCTGATTTCAAACGCTTCCTTCTCGAACCCGCCAATCTTCACTCCCTCCAAACGCTTCTCCTCTCTCATATCATCCCCACCCAAATCCCATCCCAAACCCTAATCCGCCACGTCACCACTCTCTCCAACCACCAAATCCGTCTCTCCGCAGACCTCACCACCGTCGACCAGGCCCGCGTTACCCACCCGGATGTCCTCACCCGACCCGACGGCGTCATCCACGCCATCGACCGCCTCCTCCTCCCCCGCTCCGTCGAGGACGACTTCAACCGCCGCCGCGCCCTCCGCTCCATCTCCGCCGTCAAACCCGAGGGAGCCCCCGAGGTCGACCCGAGAACCCACCGTCTGAAAAAAGCTCCACCCCCTTCGAAACCTGGCTCCCTGCCGGCTCTTCCGATTTTCGATGCCATGTCTCCCGGACCATCCCTGGCGCCGGCGCCGGCGCCGGGGCCAGGTGGACCGCACCACCACTTCAATGGCGAGAGACAGGTGAAGGATTTCATCCACACGCTCCTCCACTACGGTGGATACAACGAGATGGCTGACATTCTCGTGAATCTAACGTCGTTGGCCGTTGAAATGGGTCGTTTAGTGTCTGAGGGTTACATTCTCACCGTTTTGGCTCCGAATGATGAGGCCATGGCGAAGTTAACGACGGAGCAGTTGAGTGAACCGGGTGCTCCGGAGAGGATAATGTACTATCACATCATACCGGAGTACCAGACGGAAGAGAGCATGTACAATGCGGTTCGAAGGTTCGGGAAGGTTCGTTACGATACTCTGCGGTTGCCGCATAAGGTGGTGGCGCAGGAGGCTGATGGGTCCGTTAAATTCGGGCACGGGGACGGGTCGGCGTATTTGTTCGACCCGGATATTTACACAGATGGTCGCATCTCCGTTCAAGGGATTGATGGGGTTTTGTTTCCGATGGACGAGGAGGAGGAGGAGGAGGCGGAGCGTGTTAAACCCGCTACCCGGTCGGGTCAACCCGTTGCCAAAGTTGTTGTCAAGCACAGGAGAGGTACGGTCTGTGGCCTTTGTTGCTTTTTTCTTGTGCTTTTCTCTGGATTAGGAAAAAGAGAAGAGGTGATAGCGATGTCTTTGGCTAGCTGGATTTCATTATTTTTTGTTTGTTTTTTAAAAGGGTTTTCTTTGATTGTGTGGCTGGTTTTGGTTAACTTCTTGATTGGGTCACATCGTTGTTTATTTTTAGTTTTTCCTGTAGAATTGAATTCGACAACCCTGTTCAAGTTATGACTTCGGTTTAGTTTTGGCCTTGTGGGTTCTAGGACAAATTAAGTTATGACTTTGGTTTAGTTTACTTATGATATTCTAGTTGGACTAATTAAGGGATTGGGAATTGGAACTACTCCACGTTATGATGTTGGAACTGTATTATTTGCTTGTTGTTACAGTTCATACCATGCCAAACTTTTTTATTTTTGCCGTTTTCTATTGTTAGATGTTTACATGAGTGAGGGGAAGTTTCCAAAAGGTGAAACGGAAGTTGTTTTTAGGAGAAATTAAGTTTTTTATTTGTCTTGACTTTAAATAAGAAAAGGGTTGAGAAACCCAGTGGCGGGGTTAGTGAATGTGAGTTTTCTGAATTGCCTTTGATGTGACTTTTTAGAGTAGACCAAAACGTAGCTGGTGCTGATGAAGGTTAAGGCCTGTCAAATAGTAAATGTGGAATGTAGATAAAATTAGCTCGCCTAGCTTTTGCATCTTTCCAGTCAAGTCAATGGCCATGTGCTATGAGCATCTATATTTTCCTATCTTTCCTTTTACGCAAAACATGCTTGTCACTCTCTGAGCTCGACCTACATCCTTAATATATCAAAATGTAAATTCTGTAGTCACATGATTCTTTTGTTTTTCTGGGGGTATGCTATTTATACATCTCTTTTCACATGCTAATCTAAATAAATCAACTGTTTATCTAAGGTTTGATTATTATTTTTGTCGGTCATACCTTGTAACTGACTTCATGAAATGTCACTTGCAGGAAAATTACTGGAAGCAGCATGCTGGATGCTTGGAACCTTTGGACAACATTCTAGATTCACCTCTTGTCAATGAAGAAGCCCACGTTTTTCTGGCTTTCCTGAATCCTGAAAAATTGAAGTGAGATTACAACTTGTTATTTCACTGTATAATTATCTTATTAGTAGGATCTTATTCGGTGGAATGGTGACAGCATATATAATTGGACAAATTATTTGTTTTATTCTTTATTATTTTCCTAATCACAATTGTGCTGACATTTTAGTTTTCTTTCTACTATATGTCTATTTACACATTGCTTGCACATGCTTTGATGCAGATTCAGTGGAAATTTCTTCAATGTAAAAAGTCAAAAGTGAAGCCCATCTTTTGTTGAATGGGATGTTGCCAGCTCCTTCGGGTGTGATTTTCCCACATTTTTGTTGTGCTATTTTTTGTCCATTATTTTCTTTGTGCATTTGGGTCTTCATACCATACAGTGCATATACGTACTTAGATTCAGCTACTTCAATTTCATAGGTGGTTTGTTGTGTTGCTGGGATGAGAAGGTTTCCTGTAACTAATCAGGGAATCTTTCTGTTAGACATGTGCCCATTCAATAAGTAATTTTACTGAAGAAATAGAAATTCAATAATGAAATGATTCTTTACTGCAATATGACATTCCTTGCCTGGCAACTAATGTTTTTCTGTTCTCACTTTCTTCCTTTTCTATATATGAGGGAGACCACGATTTGTCTGTGCTGTAAGTAACTTTGGTCACTTTTTCTAATCTAACAAGTTATCATAGTTAATCAATATTGAGTTATAACGTCGTGTTAAATAACAGCTAACCAAAAGACTAAAAGGGATTCGTCGTAGTCTTAATGGGATTCAAAGAACTCCTTATTTATTACTCCCAGAAAATGGGATTCAAACATAGCTGAAGTGCTACTATTTATATAGATATACTTCTATGACATTGTAATAAAATAAAGGAAAAAATTGGAAATGGGAAAATGTGATTTCTTCATTAGAGAATTCTCGGTAAACTGTGATTCGCCCTGAGTGACTTCTGTTGAAAGAAAGTGATGGTTTTTTGGATCATGACAAGTTATAACTGCCATAAAAGGAATAAGAGCACTTTCCATCCGAAGTTTACGGTCTTTCTCCTCCACTTCACTCAAGTTTGACAACTTTCCCTTCACTCTCCTCCAATATCTGCTGAGGTTTACCTTGGCAACTACCGCACGGAACCTTCCTCCAATTTGAAACATGTATTGAATCCTTATTGGTATAGGTAGCTTGAGTATGAGTTTTCTTATTTCTGGGTAGAGTGCACTCAGGTAACTGTACATATATACCTTCTATAATGATATTTTTCTTATATATTTTCAACTTCGTTATCATCTATATCCCTACTTAGTATTTGATTTGAGTTGTTATGTTTTCCAATATTTTAAGAGTTAAGAGTAAGTTTTGTATTTACGGTTTGTTTTGTTTTAAAAGACCTTATGCAATATCCCTCCCAAACATTATCTCTTTCATTTTTTTTACTTTTGTTGTTCATATAATAATGGTATTTGAGCTATGAATGACAAATTATTAAACACGAAACAAAATGGTCTCCGAGAATTTTATACAACCCTGTCGAACTTTAATGGTCACTATGATCATTGGAGTATGTTAATGGAAAATTTTCATAGATTCAAGGATTAGTGGCAGGTAGTTTATGTGAGAATACTAGAGTTGGCTAAGGACACAACAATATCAGATACACAGTAAACAGAAGTTGAAGCTTGAAACTGAAGGATCTTAAGGGGAAGAATTATCTTTTCCAAGGGATTGATCCCGATCTTGCAAGTCATCCTTTGCAAATACAGACAAAAGGAAGAAATTCCAAGGATCAACTAGAGCTAGGATACAACAACTTCAAGCACTTCGTTCAGAGTCTGAAAGTCATCAGATAAAATTTCGAGAGTTCGTTTCAGACTTCTTCTCTAGAACGATGACCATAATTAGCAAGATGAGAACATCTGGGTATTATTTTTATGTTACCCATAAATAAGTTTTATTATTTTTTTAATAAATTGAATATGTAACACAAAAATTGATTATGATCATATTGATTATGATCATATATGCTAATTTTTTGAAAAAGAAGGAGGAATGTTATGTGCATCATAAGATTAGCAGATTAATAAGCAGAGAAGAACTCACATGGATGAGGTGGTAATTGACTTAAAGACAAGACATAAAGATCCTTAATGGTCTTTTTGGTACCTAGTATTAAGAAAGCATACACGGGACTAGAAATATGGGATCCAACAAGAAGAAAAAAAGGGAAAGAACAATAATGAATAAGGAGCTGAAATGACATTTTTTATCGTAGGTCGTCATTAGAAAAATTTAAAGAAAAAATGAAAATTAGTCACATTACTTTTATCATTTAGCTAGAAAGAAAAAAAGAAGGCTCAATATTCAGGCTTCAAAAAACAAAGGAAACTCTACCAACAAAGGAAAATCCACCTTGTGCTCCCGAAAAATGAAACAGAAAGCAAGCATGTGAGGGTCTTCCCAGTTGAGGTAAGAACTACAGATAGCATACTCAACCATTTGGGGCAAATAGAATCCCAACCACTTGCTTTCAATATGGATTACATGAAAACGGAAGGTGGGTGAGTCTACACCTCACAAGTGTCAAACGTAGGTTTCTTTGTTTTGGAAAGTCATCATCAAAGTAGCAGTGAAGATGTGGAAGATCAGAGTAGTCTTTTTTGTATTTTAAAAATTTTAAATTTTAAATCTAGGGTTTACTTTGGTATTTTGCCAAGTAGATGGTTATTAGTATGATGCGAAAATTTCACTCCATCTTTGAGATTTTTGCTAAAATAAGAGAGTAGAATATCATTCTCAAAGTCATTAGATGGCGGTTTGTTTTTGTTTTTTTTTTCTCATAAAACAAAAAATTCTTTTCTCTGAGTTTGTTCCTGTAGACACTATAATTTTGTTATTTTTTATTTTATCATTTAGATCAAGTTTAATATAATACTACATATTTTTTTTTTATAATTTGTTACATTTATAAGTTTCTAAATTAAAAACAAAAAAATAGTGTATATATTTAAAGGGTGGTTGTTATTGAATTGTATGTTAAAATTAACTTTTAATTTAAAACTAAAGTAGCTTTGGTGTATAACAATGTTACGCACATGTATCAATATATTTCTTTTTTTTATACTTATTGCACCTAGTATTATAATTGCGTTGGTAGTTTATTACTACTTTCATGTTTTGGTATGTTTAGTTATTGTTTTTTCATGTTATATGAGTTTATTTCGGGTTTGAGAGTTTCCTACCTAATTTAACTTTATTTGTGACATTTTTCTTTACAAAAAATTGGAAGATATTATTTAAGGTCATTCGATTATCATTCTTGCTAATTTCTGTAACCAAATATACAATTGTGAATATAAATAATGTTGCTTGACATATAGGTGATGATTTTTTAAATTTAATACTAAGCTATTTTAAGTTCTTTTAACTTACTTTACAGCCAAATCACAAATTTATTCTTAAAAGAATTCATCCTAAATCATAAATATGAGAATAAACTTTATAAAACTGTATATACTCATTCAATCATAATTTAAGTTATTTTTTAAATTTCTTTTGAGAAAGAGTTAGAAGATAATAACTGTCAACACCCGATCTTGTACAGGTAATATTTTAATTAAAGCATATTGATAAAAAAAAGAATAATAACAAAAAAAAATTTATTAGTTTAAGTTTTCTTGAAAAATAATGATAACAATTAAAAAACAAAATAAAAATAATAAATTTGAATTTTTCCATTAATAAAAATAAAAAATGATTTTTTCCAAAAAAAAATAAAAAAAATAATTAATAATAAAAAAACGAAAATAACAAGAAAATAACAAAAATATCTTAATTTAAAAATTAATAAATAAATAATAAATAAAAAATAATAAAAACAAATATAACAATAAAAATAACTGCTTCTATACTTGATTTGCAAGTTTTAAAATAAATATATAAAAAAACTGTTTTGCTTAAATAAATAAAATAAAAAATAGAGTAGTTTA
>Ga0099824_1006427_pt1 | contig 16127 bp, 6 predicted proteins | sample SiratrowhiteBW_FD_76837 | JGI IMG/M metagenome (GOLD analysis project Ga0099824, IMG submission 76837) | Root nodule microbial communities of legume samples collected from California, USA - Siratro white BW | ecosystem: Host-associated > Plants > Roots > Nodule | place: USA: California...
CCTTTTTGTATTTTTATTCCCTCCCCACTTTAATTATTTTTTTTAAAATTAAAAAAATTAAAAAAAACAAAAATTCTATATTTTTTTTATATAGTGTTTTTTTTTTTTTTTTTTTTTGAGAAAACTATTTTCACAGTATGAGAAAGGTAAATCTAAAATGTATAATTATAAATAAATAATCAAAAATTAAAAGTTTATAAAATTGTATAATTACACATAACAATAAGATTTAAATCTGTTTTTAAATCTTATAAAACAAATGGGTTTTAAATTTGGTCTTTGTAAGAAATTAATTTAATTTCTCAAAAATTTAAAATCATTGTGTTTAATTTTATTATTAGTTAGTCTTCATTAAGTAATTAAATTAAAAACTTATCTATCTCAGAATTTTTTGACCCCTAAACTAAATATTTTTTATCTATTTAAAATTGATATTAGAGACCAAATAATAATTTTATATTTTAAATGGGTAAAAAATAAATTATACAAAGATAATTCATTTACAGTTAAATTTAATGAAACCAAAATCACACTAGTCCCCATTCCAAATCAATAATCTTTTTAGTCTGTATATAGTTAAAAATAGTTAATACAAAATCACATATACTAAAAAACGAGATGGAAGTGCTAAATTATATTGATTGAATATTTGTTTTTGAGTATATAATAATCTCAAAAAATGATTGTTTTAGAAAGGAGAAAGTATTTTATAAGAATTAAAAATCTGTTCAAAAAAGATAATATAACATTTGTAAAAAAAAAACTCACATTATTTGCGTTATAATTTCACTGTATATGAAATCAAGGAAAACTTAGCCAAGAGAGAACAGACTAAAAACACAGTGATTTATCTGATCTTTTCATAAAAAAAGAAGAATATCATTATCACCTTCTTCTGGGAAGACCAATAACAATAAGAAATTTTGAACTGAATTCACAATAGCTCTATATCAAAGAAGAACACAGAAGTAAAAACCAACTAAAAATCCAGATATCAAAAGAAAAAAGGGAAAAAAGGCTATGAATGAAGAAACAGAAGAAGAGAGTAACTCACAGTGTTCCTCCTCTGTTCTGCAGCAACAGCAAGAGCAAAAGCAATGAGATCAAACACAAATACCACCGCCAATAACAGAGACGAAGCCATAACTCAATATTTCTTCACAAAACAAAATAGTTAAAGTCAGAAAGATTAAAACACTGAAAGATTTACAATAAACAGCAAGAGAAACGCACCACTATGCTTTGATTTTGATATGATAGTGATTTTTCCTTGTTCAGAAGCAAACGGGAGCAGACCCAAGAAGCAAAACGATTAAAGTTTGTAACTTTTGGATGCAATTTTAAGCTTTCTGCTGTTTTAATTTAATTCTCCAACAGCGCCAATCTTTTTATTATATGCTACTTTTTATTATTCAGTCACATCTTCTACACTTACTTAAAAATTAAATTAATATAATATGCTTGTACACTTCATTTGAAATTCATTGAACCTAAATAAATGTAAAAAGCTAGATTCACCAATTATAAAATACATTAATTATAAAGAAGTGTAATACTTAGATTTGTTTCTTTGCACAGTTGTTTAATTTAAATACGGAAAGTAAGGATAGTGCTTTGGTGCCTATCAATTTAACAAATAATTTTGTGTATAACTTCGCTTCACACGCAAATCGAGTAAAATTTTGGTTTCTAAGATATGACTTTGATTTTGGTTTTGTGAACCATAATTTATATAGATTTTAATATTGGTGCATGTGGTTTGAGGGTATAGTGGGGTTTGTGCTGTCATTGAAGGTGTTGGGCATGATAGTGTGGGTGCGGTACACATGATGAGCAATGAGGCTTCATCTCCCCTCGTGGGATTAACTCGTTGTTAAAAAGCATGATGTAGCTTTGACTGTGGCCGTTCATCATGGTGACTTCATTTACTTAGTTAAGACCACGATGAATGCATGAAGGGGAGTATTTTAATTAGTCTTGAATAGAGAAAATATTTGTAAAATAAGATTTATTTTGAAAGTCGCTTTTAAAAGTTAGAAATTTTTTATTTGATAGATAGATATAAATAGGAATTTTGTATTAATTTATTAAGTTTAATAAAATTAGACAATGTAAAGATGAGAAGATAAAGAAGTTAGATGTATTTTGGAGTTAATTAAGTCTAATTAAAAGTCACTTTAATCTTAATCTCAATTAAGTAAAGAACAAAAGAAATAACAAAAAAGATAAAAAAGAGATGCTTCTAAAGATAAACCCATGTCCTAAACCGATCAACCATGGAAGATTTTCTTGAGGTAAAATGGTAAATATCCAAGTCTGATTGTTTTTAAAAGCAGATATCTCCTCAATCATTGCCAATGTACATGCTTAAAAGCTTCTTCATATGATATTGGTTCATCATTAGTGTCAATAGTCAAAACTACCTGTTTAAAATAGGGGGAAACTTATTATATGTGATAAAAGATGTAATCGGATATTTTTTACCTGGTTATTTTCTGGATTGAGTTGAATGTATAACCATATTATAATCTTGTAGATATGTTGGTTGTTATTTGATATGAGTAGTTATTCTCATCGAAGTATGAATGAAATTATTTTCTTTATTTGTATTAGATATCACAACAACTAGTTGAGCATTCTTGTTTTCTTCACGAGTATCATGTTCCACAATATCAGGCTAATTCTCATCAACTTCACCCCTAATTATTGTTTCAGTCTCATTATTGCCAAAACTTATGTAACCAAGTAAAGAAGCAACAAATATATCATCATCCTTAATTTGTTCTTTAGTACAGGGAAAATAGTTTTCATAAAATAATACATTTTTAGAAACATTTATGCTATGTGTAACAAGATTAACAACATATATCCTTTGGTATGATTCTTAAATCCTAAAAATATACTCTGATTAGCCGTTGGATCAACCTTCTTTCAATTAGCATAAATAGACATAAAAAAACTCTAAGATTAGCAATATCACAAGGCTCGTCGTATCACTTTTAAAGAGAGAAATGTTACCAAGAAAAAAAGTAGGAATACAATTTATCAAGTATATAACATAAGTTACAACATAACACAAAAAATGTTGGTTAAGTTTAGACTAAAAAAGCAAGACACGGGTCACATTAGATGAAACATCTTAAGCATTAGACGAAACATGTCTTATATTAGCATATTAAACACTATATTTGTTTAGATTAAATGCTTATGATAAATTTATTATAAAATAATATATATAATAAACATCATTTCAAAATCATAGTCATCAAAGATATTTGAAATAGGTGCTAAAGATATTTGAACAGAACATTATCTAGATTTGTATACATATGGTATCCCTATAACATATAAGAGATAGAATAATTTATAGACGTAGACCAGAGGATTGTTTGCAACAGAAAGTCAATTTATAGGTATGTTTTCACACTATTTAGAATTGTAGTTTATTGGAAAGCTAATTTACAATTTGTGGTGACTATCTACTATTCAAAATGACTATATTGTGCTCACAAAATAGGTGAAGGAGACTCCGGTTAAAGAGAATGATAAGAGAGTTAAATATTATATATGACTATGTAACCAAATACATTAATGGTAAAATGAATTTTGTAAAAATGTCATTAAGTTTAAGGAGGTAAAAATTGTGAAAATAGCTTAATAAGACAATTCTATAGATGAGTTTACAAAGTTTTTGTAAAGATTGAAATTCAAATATTGTTTGGAATGAATTAATTTTCTATTTAGAAATAAAAGAAGGTAATGCAGGAATCTTTTTTATGATTTAAAGTTAAAGGAGAAAATTGTGATGTATTAACTCTAAATCATTTTTATACACTTAATTAATTGTCTTACTAAAAAAAATTTTATTCATATAACACTCTTAATAAATAATATCAATAGTTAATTTATTAAATTCTTTAACTTCACATATTAAAAATAAAGTTACGTAGTTAGAAAAAATTGTTATCAATGAATTATGAATTAACATATATAAATTTCAAAATCTTATATGGTTATAGAAGAAATTATAATTTTAAAAAGAAATCTAGTTGAATAAAACTTCTAAATTTATTATCATTTAACATTTTAAAATGAGTGAGATAGGAGGTCAAGAACTTCAATTAATATTTTTTCTTGAACATTTGCAGGTTAATGTGCTCCATGACGAAATTAATGTAATAAGTAACAATATCATCTATATTTTATTTTTTATTCATGAACTTTTGGATAGATGGTGATTGAAATGGTGGAATCATAGAAATTTATGGGAGAAAGTAGATGATCACATAATATGCATGAAGAGAGTACCAAACAGGATAAGGATTCAAAGAAAAGTTGCCCAACTTATGATTGAGAAAACTTGATGGGACAACTTGAAGACATATCAAATAAATAGCAATAATTTACTGAATTCAACTACCAAGATAATTCTCAACTACAAAATGTAATCAAAATTGTTGATAATGGTTCATTTAAACATGATACAAATATAAATTCTTCACTTAAAAGAATGAATATAAATTATTTTTATTGAAATAATTTTATATTATTATTTATTTATTGTTATATTATTAATATTATTTTTTATTGTTTAGAAGAGGATTGTTAAAAAAATATTTTAGGCTTCCAAAAAATGTCAAATCACAAAATAATTTATTGTATATAATACATAATCGTTTTTTTTTTGTCACTCATGTTTTTGTTATAATTTCTCTGCGTTTTTCGAAGAGAATAATTATGTGTCTAACTGTTTCACTTTCTTATCACTTTTCTTTCTTTCTGTATCTTCCTTTCTCTTTTTTCAATTCTAACAAAGACAAATTAACAATTTTGATTTTGATACTATAGAAGTTTGTAAGTTAGTTAAGTTAAAAAGTATTTTGCTACATCAATTTTCTTCTATGTCTGATGACAAAGGAGAGAGAGCAAAGCAAATATAAAAAATATAATGAAGGTACAAAAATAGGAAGAAAACATAAAAATAAAGAAGTATTGTAAAACAAGAAAGAAAACAAAAAAATAAAATAAAAATAAAGGATGGAAACAGATGAAAAACAAAGGAAAAAAATGAATAAATCTCATATAAAATTGTTTATCTGGTATTAATAATATGATTAGTTTATGAAAAAAAAAATGAAAGTAGAATAAATAGATGTTAAGAAAAGAAAGCAAAATAAATAGAAAATGAAATGAATTTTAGGTTGTTTAGTAAAGAAGAAAATAAAATTAGAAAAAAAAATATTTTTTATTAATACATAAAAGGTGGAAGCAAGATAAAATATATTAAAAACAATATAAATACTCTAATAAAAGGAGAGAGCTAGCATTAGTATAGGTATTGTTGTCCTAGGTCATTTTTCTATTTTTGATAATTTTCTAGCCAAAATTGAAGGAAAAAAATGTTATAAATGGGATCTGCAATTTTTTTAACTTTCTTTTGTCACATGATTTTCCAAATGAGAAATGAATAACAATTTTTTTTCCATTTCCTCCTAACGATTATTTCCATTTTAATTTTTAGTGGAACAGTTTCTAACAACTAATATCTTACTTAGACGCTTAATAAAGATTTTTATCTATGATGAAGTACCCCTCATGCAAGGTCTTATAATTATTCATAACATTATTAAAGATGACATAATGACTCTAACCTAAACCATCATCAAAATAAAACTATATTAGACTTTTAAAATTAATCACGAAAAAATAAAGAAATGATTGTTTTAGCTTAATTAACTTCTCAGGACAAACTTTGAAAAAAAAAAATTTGACACTGCTGTTCCGAAAAAACTTTCATTTAATACTGTTTTTTATTAATAAAATATTATATTAATAAAATAATAAGTGTTAAATAGATTAGAATGTAAACAGTGGTATTAAAATAAAACCATCAAACTCTAATACTGCAGACTAGAAATTTCTCAGACCTATTTAGATTAGCTATTTTAAAATTATTTCCTTATGAAATTTATGTAAATTTAGGGAAAAAAATAGACCAGAAAAACTGTGACTTGTAAATATTTTTAATTCAGTTTAACCCAGTTTTAGCACCCTCGATATCGCGTGCCTCTCTTTTCCCAATATTTATAAAATTGGAGGAGTTAATTAAAATATTAATCACAGGTAAGATAAAACGTGAAAAATAAAACTGTAATTATTGTAAAATAGAAAAGAAAAGTCAAAATGCAATTAAATATTTTTAAAACATTATTTGGGGCAAACGGTGTCGGTTAGGTCCTAGTGTAATTAAATGGCGGCGTTGTCTGGAGGAGATTTAAGGATGTCCTAAAACCCTTCTTCCGTTTCGGACACTGCGTGCTGAACGGCTCTGCCTCAACGCCAAGGCTGCGCCACCGTCGTCCGCCGTCCATCGTCAGTTCCTTTCTCCACTTTCGCATTTTCATCTGCGTTGCTTGTCGAAGTTCTGTTTCATTGCTTTCTTCACGCTTTTTTGATTTTACTCTATGCCTTACACCGTTTAACCTAATTTTCTATTTCGTTCCCACTCGTTGGATATTAAACTCACCTTATCATACATCTTCCGAAGAGTTATCATGGAAGGTGGTTACGTTAGTTGATGTGATAGATAGAAGTAGCCGGAAAAATTATTGACACGTGTTCTTTATTGATATGCTTAAGGTTTTGCATACTTTATTTGATTGATTCATTGGTACCTGAATTTCGGATCAATCTGAATTATGTGCAGTGTGATATTTTTTTTCTTATCTGGGCGCAATCTGAACTCAATTTGTTATTTGATGTTGTTTCATAGAACTGGCCAAGAACACCAATGGCTTACCGGCGTTGCCTTTTGATAAGAGGGAACCTTGTAGATCGGAGGTGCCATCCCTCTTTTAGTTATGTTCTTCATAGCGATGAAGGGAGACAGGAAAAGTCTGAGGAAAAATCATCTTCAGCAGGCGTTAGTAATTTCGCCCAAATAAGGTCCTTTGGAAACTCTCTTAGTGGACCGTTGGGGTTCTCTGCTCCTTCCCGAGATAGATTCCTTTCTCCATGCACTGGATATGGTTTCTGCCGTTATATGTCGACAGTGAATCAGGTTTCAGATAAGATTGACGGCGACATAATCACTGATGTAGCTGATGTACTCACTGACACTACCATAGACACTATAGCTTCTCAGGCTGCCACTGTTAATGAAGTTGCAATTGCTGCCGCCGATTCTTTTTTGCCTGTACAGGGCTTGCAGTACGTGATAGATGCTGTGCATTCCTACACTGGCTTAAATTGGTGAGTCTGTGTGTGTGTCTGTATATATTTATGTATGTATGTATATAGACACGCGCACATAATTCCTAATTCTAATGGAATACCAAAATAGTCCAGAACTGGTTTCATGCATGTCAAGTTACCGTTGGTCTATGCTTTTACCAGGGATTTGGGTTTTAAGTTAGATTATCTGTTTAATTATACCTTGCTATAGGTACTTAGTTTCCTTTAATATTTTCTAAATTGATATATCAGCTTATTTTATGCCAGTTCAAAATGTAAAGGGAATTTAGGGTTTCAGGATTATGCTATTGTTAGCAAGGTTTTTCTTGCCCTATTTGCAGTATATGATGTATATTCTGGGATCTGATTATCCAGTGGCGTTTTCATTCATAATTCATAAATAATACATGTAGTATTTGGTGGCAAATTGGCTTTCAATGGTGTTTGTTCATCTTATTGCTTCTTTGTTTCAGGTGGGCAGCAATAGTTCTTACAACCCTGTTGATTCGAAGTGCTACAGTTCCGCTCTTAATAAATCAACTTAAGGCCACTTCTAAACTTACGGTATATTATGCTTCTCTTAACGTCATCTTTGTTTCTTTCTAAAATAAAGTAATGGCAATTGCCTCTTGCTTGTACCTTCCTCCTTCCCACGTCCTGATTGGAGTGGACACAATTCAAACATATGGAGGGAACTGTTTCCCTTAGTTCACGTTCTTTTTGGATTAAGATCTCCTTAACATGGCTTAGAAGGTTAATTCTAGCTTCTCAATTCTGTTCCATCTTTTTTATTCTGTTTTCTGTAAAGGTCCTCAAGCTTTTATATCTATAATGCACTTTTTTTTTTTATTCTAATCTATCTTGTTACTTAGCTTACTGTTTCACGTATGACAGTTAATGAGGCCTCACTTGGAGGAGATAAGGCAACAGATGGACGGGATGGTAATCTTCAAATATATATATATATATATATTTTTTTTTTATTTATTTCTGATGACATTGCTATGCTATTCTATTGAATATGCTAGTGAGCTAATGGGGTCTCACATGTTCTGGGGTTTAATGTGATGGAATGGATCTTTTTATTTAATTGTAAATTTAATATTTTAGCCCTTTTCTACTTGCAATAGAACCAACCACTGCCTAGACTTTGTACACAATGTTTCTCTAGTTTCTTCTTGCAAAACTGAAGGTATTGAACTTCTCGCACAATTTTTGAATGCAAAAGCTTCCAGCCCAATGTACTCTGTTTTTTAGAAAAGGTTTATATAGTATTCTGTGCTTTTATTTTGTTCTGGATTTGTTAATGTTAGTTTTAATGTTGTAAAAATAGGTACTGTTCTACGTAAACACACAAACATATATATACATATGAACTTATCGTTCAATTGTTGCATATTTATTTATATATTTGTGTATAAGAAGACACTTGATTGCTGGATGACCACTCTTCAATGTTTGCCTGTACCTGTTGAAGAATGGCATTGCAGTATATATAAATTTTAACGTCTAAACATGGTGGATATTATCAACCTTCAAACTTTACCTCATCTGTGGTATTTTGGTGAAATTTTTACGTTTTGGATTTTATTGCATGTATTATCAAAAACAACTTTCTCTTTGATCACAATAACATCCAATTTTCAGGCTATGGATCCCGTAGCTGTTGCTAAAGGTAAGCAGCAGATGAACAAGCTATTTAAGGAGTAAGTGCTTTCTTAATAGACTATCCTTAACATTATTTTTTTGACCTCTTCTATTGTAATCTGCTTTCATTTTGGTGTATAATGGTTGCACTGTCTTTAGAGCCTATGGACTCTGTCCCACTTGCACTAGGCCATCTTTGTGGTTTCTTTTATTCTGTTGTATAGCTGCTTATAATATTTTTTAAACTTCCCAACGCTACGTAATTACTACACCTAGTGCTACAATATTATAATGTATTAGTGGAGTAATCTTTGTGGTGAATTGTGAACTGAGAAGGCCACATCTTGGACTCCTATTCAATTGACTTGAGCATGAGTAGAGAAAGTAAACTGACACCTATTCTTGGCTCATGACTTCCTAGACATTAGTATCATAAAAGAGTAAAAGGAAATTAAAAGAAAATAACTTGTATTATAAATAATGCAAGACTTGAAGCTTGTTTTGAGGTTTATGTCCACAAAACTTAACTATTTACTTTAACTAATAAGAGATGTGTTTCTTAGAATTCTATTTATTTAGAGTTGTTATTATAGAAAAATGCGAAACTTAGCAAATTTGTTTTTATAGTGTAAATTATATAAATCTTAATTCTCTATTGAAATTTTGTGTTGATTACTCACACAGAGGGAGAGAGAGTGTCTCTGTGTGTGTACCAAAGGTGTCCTATATTTTAAACATTTGCCATGTTTGATGTCAGTATTGGTGTGGGTGCTCCATAGGTTTCGAGTATAAGTCAAACTTCTCAGTTCGTGGATCTTTTGTTTGACTAAACATTTTCTTCCTTTGGTTTTGACAATTGCAGATATGGTGTGACCCCTTTTACCCCATTGAAAGGACTCTTTATTCAAGGCCCTATCTTTGTTAGTTTTTTTCTTGCGGTAAGCTGTTTCAATTTGATATTTTACTTACTTGTAAGAGTCTGAAGAGCTATTATATTGTTTCTATCCTTTCTCATTTTTGTGTTTCAAGATAGATAACAAATATGGCTGAAAAAATGCCATCATTCAAGCATGGCGGAGCTTATTGGTTTACTGATCTCTCAACTCCAGATGCTTTGTACGTTTTTCCAGTTTTGACTGCATTGTCATTCTTAATAACGGTGGAGGTAAACATTTTCTTTTCAGAAACTTTCTACTTTGTAATAATTCTTTCTAGATTGACTTTCATCATTCATGATTAATTTTGAGTTGACGATATGGTGTTCTCTGATACATTAATTCCAATTTGGACTAATTGATTTCCTACTGTCTCCTAGTGTAATATGCAAGAAGGGATGGAAGGAAATCCTGTGGCTGGCACCATGAAAAACGTCTCCAGGGGTCTTGCTGTTCTTACTGTTCCTTTCACCATGGGATTTCCGAAGGTAAGCTATTCTTAGTTTTTTTCCGGAAGAACAACTGTCCTTTGCTTACACTTATTTTTGCATTTGAAATAATTGTTGGATGAACTTGCAAAGAAACAGTAGTTCTATCTGAAGTTTCAGTATAAATTGTTGCGTTCTATCTGCATGTGGAACCATGTTCCAACACCAATTTAAAATGGGTTCGGACACAAACTCATAATTTATTTTTACGTGCATCTGTGTATTTGTGTCCCAGTACCTAACACTGTATAGTTTGCTTACTGACTGGTAACTTTGCAAGTGTAATTTGCTACTATGAAAAGAGGCCTCATTCGCCTCCCTCTTATAACCAAATCCCTCCCTTGGTTCTCACACTCCCTTCCCTTACCCCTGAAGCCATGTGTGTGTAGCAGGTTATCGCATAAGGTGCAATTCCTGCTTGGCCTAATGTAACTCTGATCCCCTACTACACCCACTTCTTTTGCTAATACATTATCTTAGCTCATCTAATACTTGTTTTAACATTTATTTTTGTTTACTAGTTTTGACAAATCAAAAATCATATTCCAAATTGTGAACTATCAAGCTAATTTTAAATCTTGAATAGTAAATAAATCATACAAATCGAGAGATGCAATAAAAAATAGCTTAAAATATATATAGTGCTCAATTTAATAATTTTGAACTACAGATTAACAAAAATAATTTTACTATAACTCTCGCAAACCAAATCCCAGGTCATACCTGATTGTAATTAAAGCCTTTATTTTAGTAGAAAATAAACAGAGCAATGGATTAGCTATATGCAGAGAATGAATGATACATGTGTGAACCCATTTCGGAAAAATTGAAAACAGAGCAAACAAATTATCAAATAGAGTGCTTTTGGTTGCTCCATTTTTTGGCAAACCACTTAAACTTATTTGACTTTTCAATTCTTTTTTATGAAAATTAGTTAAAGAAAAGGAGAAAGGTAAACATAACAAATTGCTTTAATATTGTACGTTTCGTATGGGTAATCTGGAATTGCACTGTTTCATCCAAGCTTTTCACAACTTAAAGTCACATGTAGCTCATCACATAATCTGAATTGCTGACTTGTCGAATTGAATTAGATTTGTGATTCCAACTAATGTCCCGTTTTGGGTGGTTGAGTTGTTAGTTTTCAATTTGAACTTTATTTCCAAAGTAAAACCCATTTTGGGTTAAAAGTGTTTTAGAGTGAATTTTGAAAACCATTTTACCTTTCTTCTCAAAACAGAAAAAGATTTTCTATTTTGAGTTTTAAGTTTCGAGAAATCTCTGCGTTTACCCTAGCCTCCTATCTGCCTTTGCTGGGTAACCTATCTTCCTCCTTGTTGCCTCTGTTGTATGATCTCTCCTCTACGTAATAGGTTTGTCTTCCTCTCTCTCCATTACCTTCTTTCTTTTCCCATCTCTTTGTTCTTCTCTGTAGCTGTTTATATGTTTTCTGAAATTGAAAATACACACGTGACGAGTTAGGTTGCAGATTTGATTTCATTTCTGTACTCACAAGTTTGATCTTCCGCTTTCTCCATCCATGTCTTACTCTCCTCATCCCTCTCTCGCTCACCGTCTCTCTTCCTAGTCTATATGTTTTCTGAAGTTGAAAGCATATGCATGATGATGAGTTGGGTGGCTGATTTGACTCCATTTTTCTGCAAAATGCCTAACCTTGGAGTTTGGTGAGTCTTTAGAGAAATTTTGGGTTGACATTGTTATTTTTTTTTGGGACAGGTTTAATTTTTGTTAGTCTTATAAAGTCGACTTTAAAGCTTCCCCAACCTCATAAATCGGTTTGGAAGATGAGATTTTTACCTATTTATATAGTATATTTTCGTCATATCTTTAATTGATGCAAAATCTACAACACACTTTTCTACCCTGAGGATTAGACATCTTGAGTGTAGGACTAAATATTTGTGGTTAGTTCAATAGCGGGTGACACGATGATAAACCCGATAATTTTGTTAGAATAGATTTTGATACCATATTTGAAAGTGGATTTTAAACCTGTTGGAGATCCCACATTGACTAGAGATGAAGTCTTTCAATAGTTTATAATGTGGGTGCAAACCTCACTTTACAAGCCGGTTTTGTGAGTTGAGTTAGGCTTAAATTCCATTTCTTGATATGGTATTAGAGTCTATCCTAGCACGATTTTTGGGCCACCAGCTATCGGGCTATTATTGGACCACCCTTAAACAATGTAGTCCCACACACGAGTTGAGCAGTCTCGGCATGAGGGGGTGTGTTAGAGATTCCACATCGACTAGAAATGAAACCTTTTAATAATTTATAATATGGATGCAAACTTCACTTTACAAGCCGGTTTTGTGGGATTAAGTTATGCTTAAATTTCACTTCTTGATAAAACCTAATAAATTGGTTTGTAAGGTTACTTGAACATATTTATGGACTATAATTTGATCATATTTTTAGTTAATATAAGATTTGTAACAATTATAATAGTATTGGTAGTAAATTTTTGACAAAAATGAGTTATTTACACAATTATTTTACACAATTATGTATCTTGCTGGCCAGTTTATTTGCCTTTTACAACTGAAACTTTTTGGCTTAAAATAGTTTGAAAACTTGGAACGAAAATCCCCCGCGTGGAGACCTTGGCAAGTGTTGTACGTGAGCCTTTTTAATAAGCATTTTATAATTTCTTGTTATTACAAGTGTCTTTAAGAAGTATTGGTAATAACTTGAGTGCTATCACTACCCTCCTCCGTCCCCCCTCTACCTCGTTAATTGTCTTGTTGAAAAGATCTCAATTGTTGTTTTGACTGTGACACCATGAATAAATTATCAAACATAAGCTTCTCTCTGTGTTGTTTGAGACTACAAAAATAGTTTCTTGGTTTCTGTGAGTGTCAATCCTTGTTGTTTTAAGGGTGTTTCTCTTTTCCTCCCTCATTCTGTTGTGGGTCACTTAATTATTATTATTTTATCAGAAAGGCAGGTCATAATAATCAGAAAATTTAATGTTTGGACTATATTAGGAAACATAACAAATATTTTGTATTGACTAAGCAGAAGCATTCTATTTGACTGAAAACTTAGAAAATGCTCTTTTTTTATTTGAAATGAGATGCCTTTATATTTATAAAATTTAATTTGTAATTTACTTACAATTGTAGGGTATCTTTGGCAAATCAAAGGTTGCGACCCATGCCTTGTATATGCTATAGATGTAGATATTGATTTTCTACATTCCATTCACATGTTTTAGGTTTATACGCTTATTTTGTAATAACTAAATGATGTTTGGCTAATTGAGAAAGAAAAGAGAGATTGCCAGTTTCATGTTCTCTATCATTTGTCATGTCATATAATTTGAATTCGTGTTCCTTTATAATTGTGCAGGCAATATTCTGTTACTGGATTACATCAAATTTGTTTTCACTTGTATATGGACTTGGTAAGGCTCTTGAACATTTTCATTTGCAATCTTACTGTCTTTTTCCAATTTTCATCACTTAAATAGGCAGAAATCTGAATTTCTTGAATGCATATTGCTTTGGGCCTTGATTCTACCATGCGTATCACGATTGCATTTGTGTAGGCTAGAATGTATAGTGCACGTAATTGAAGAATCCATGGTTCCATAATCTTGGTATTCTTTTTGAGTGCAGACTTCTCTCTATCCATGATGATCCAAAACAATCCAAGATGCACTTACAAGTTACAGTCTTGCGCTCTTAATTTTACTGATCGATCTAATGTTTTAAACATATCAATGAAGTTGAAGGCCACGTACAATCTTACGTAGCCTGACTGACTTCCATTTAGTTGTTAGTCCCTTCTAGAAAACCTGCGTGCTTTATGACCCACACCAAAATTATCATAAGTCTTAGGGTTATGTTTTGTTCTCTCAATCTTAGGACTTTTTAGAGTATTTTATCCTCTGTTTTAGTCATTACGTATTTATTTATTTTCATTTAATTTTCACAAGCATAATTTGCATACCATTCTGTCTGGAATATTTTCTGTTGCTTGTCAATATTACGGTCTTTTTGATTGTAATAATATTTAGTACCCTTATCATTAATACTAGGATAATTTACCTAATCCAAAATTGTAGGATCAAGAACAGGATTAGTTTATCTAGTAGATAACATCTTACTTGTGTATCGTTGGTCTAGATTCTGTTGATGTTATTAGTGGGACTGAGATTAGAGGACTAAAATTTTATTTGAAAAGGAGTAAATTTGACATAAATTTAATTCTGTAGTCATGGAATATGTTGTCAAAATTGTCCTTATGTTCAAATGGTGAGATTTAAGGATTAAATTCATGTCGTTTTTCTATGATGACGAAATTATCCCCCCCGATGGGTGGTGGGTTTAAGCTGAGTTAAGAAAAACTAGAGGACCAAAATTCTCTTAACAAAGGAAACAATTGCAGGAGGTCTTTAAGACCCAAGTTCGAGGTTGTGTTTCATGTACTTGTGTGCATCAAAAGGATGTTTTTCGTCTCTGAACTGTATAACACAAACACAAGTAGATCCTTTTTATGCACTTTTTTTTTCTAATCCCTATTTGCTCTCTTATTTCCAAATTTACAGCGCTTAAAGTTCCTGGTGTAAAGAAAACATTGGGTATTCCTGAAATACCTGTTGCAGACCCCACCAGTGCTCCGCAATCACCCTTTTCTATATTTCCCGCTCTAAAACAAGCTACCTCCGCAACAAATGGGACAAGCTCCGTAATACGTGATGAACCTTCCAAACATTCAAATACAAAGATATCTTCTTCTTCTGTTATTAGTCAAAGGCTTAGAAGTTTGGAGAAACAAGTGAACGGAAGAAAGAAAAACAAGTGAGGGGAATTTACTGTTTCTAAATTAGGGTATCTAGGTATGGAGCAATTGTGCTCAGATTTTGATTATATTTTATTATCCTGGGATGAGGGAAAAATAAGTTCAAATATTGATTGCTAATAATTTTGCTTAGGAATTTGCCTATAGTGTAGTCTACACTCAATGCTCGGGTTTCTAAATTCTCGTGTAAAAGCTAAGGTGAGAAAGAAAGACCTTCATAATTTAATTTTAATTTAAAAATTCTGATGGGCTTTATGTATTTGACATTTGGTATGAGTTTTAGTAAAAGTGTGATTATTTTTATTTGGATACTTGACAATTATTTTTTATTAGACATTTTGTATTTTCTTTCGGACATCGTAAATGCCGCACTGAATATTCAAGCTTGACAAAGAAATATGAAGAATGTTGTGTTGTGAACAAAATAGTATAACCAGAATAATAGTCTTAATTTTAACGTCTATTCAAGATTCTTATACGCAGAAAAGTGAACACAAGTGAGAATGTGAAGGAAATTTTAGATAGCTGTAACATTGTGCTGATATGTCGGTTTTCTAATTATCAAAGCTGTTGAAACATTCAAATTAGAAAAAATGAAAGGTTTAGGATAGAGAAATGGACGAGTGATACTCAATTATATTCTCACTATCAGAAAGGGAGAAAATTCAAAAAGAAATAAAAGATGGAAAAAGTAATGAAAAGTGAAGTGATTTGAATTGAAAGAAAAAGAGTGAAAAATAGAAGAAAATAATGAAAGGTTTAGAATTGATTTAACTGATATGATAAAATAAAAGAGATTAAATTAATTAGATAATATAATGAATTATCAAAATATCCAAATTTAGGTTTAATGAAAGTTTAAAATTTATAAATTTTGAATATTTTTAATTGAGTCCTATTAAGTTATTTTATTTTATTGAGTGTGTAAAATATATATATATATATATATATATATATATATATATATATATATATATATATATATATATATATA
>Ga0099824_1006430_pt1 | contig 16123 bp, 13 predicted proteins | sample SiratrowhiteBW_FD_76837 | JGI IMG/M metagenome (GOLD analysis project Ga0099824, IMG submission 76837) | Root nodule microbial communities of legume samples collected from California, USA - Siratro white BW | ecosystem: Host-associated > Plants > Roots > Nodule | place: USA: California...
AAATTTTACACTATTAATTTATTTTTTTCTCTTTTTACTCATATCTCTCATATATATATATATATATATATATATATATATATATATATATATATATATATGAAATCCACAAGCATTGATTCTCTGCTGCAACTATTATTTCCATTATTTACTATAAACATGACCAGATTAATATTTTTTAATACCAATTCTTTAATTCTGAAATATGTTATCCCATAAAATCACCTACATTTTATGGTTTATTCATATCATTTGATTATGTCTTAGCTGCTTCTCTTTTAGCCATTTATTAAAAAAAGCACAAAAAGCATGACCTTTTCTCAAAACCCTTCAAAGTGCATCAAAAGTATTGGTTCAGGAGAAAAACCTCCAAGACAAACTTCCCAACCTGACATTCATCCAAACCCATCTTACCCTAGAGTTGATTCAAAAGACATTTGGTTTGACAGAGATGAAGAGAGGATTGAGAAATTTATTCAGCACAAACTTCTCCTGTGAGGGTATTGTTGTGTGCAAAGGATCCACTGGAGCTGGAGAAGTCTTTAACAAAATACAATTTTTTTGTGACTTCCTTAGGAATCCTCATGGTACTATAAAATGTTTTCATTTGGAGGAATGAAAATTAATGAAAAAATATTAACCTTTATTATTACTTGAATTTTAACTCGAGGAGGTAGTAATCCTGTTGTCCTGAATGAGGGTGATTTATCCTTGCTATATGGGATTCTCAAAGGTGTCAAATTCAATTGAATTTAAGTAATAAGCACTTTAAAATTTAAGAATATAATTTTAAAACCTTACTTTTGTAAAAAAGTCTTGACCATATAACTATCAGTGAAATTATTTGTCTTAGAGTATATCTTTTTAATATTACTCATCTCATTTTACTTGAAGTGGTCTCCTCTCATGTAATTTTCCTTAATCTCACTTAATATTGTTCATATTTGTTAAGGCGTATTTATCGTCAACGTTTGTCTATTAAAAATGAAAAGAATTGTGTTTCTTATGCGTATGTTTGATTGAAAATTAAATTATTTACGTTGATGTAAATTTAATAATTATTTTTTTAAATTCAAATATTTATACAATCTTAGAAATAGTTGTTTAAGAACATTTGAACTAAGTAATCATAAATTGAAAGTTTCATAAATTGTTAGTACTTATTTAAGAACTTTTTTTGTCACAAACAGAAATACAATAAAATTGTTTGTTAGATCACAATTAAGCTCTCTAATGGGATTTACTAAAAATTCATTGATAGATTTTATACACATGATAAAAACAAACACTACGCGAGTTTCATTTGGTGGAGATTCAGAAATGCTAATATAGTTGATGAATTTTAAAAACATAATTTTAGAGAAATTTACATCAGCATTTGCATATGACTGATGGAGAAAACAAGTTTTTTTATGGAGAAAACATAATTTATTTGTTAAGTATTATTATTTTGACATTGCTCATACATTCATCTAATGATGCTCATATCTATTCGATCTTAGGAGGTTATGGTTGAAGGATTGATTGTTGAATATATTTTGCTTAGGGTAGTCATATTGAATAGGTATAATTATTTCTTTTGTATTTCTTCTTTATTTGTAATGCTATTACATTTAATACACTACAAAATAATTTTAAATTCAATAAAAATTATATACATATTTATTTGAAAGATACTAAATAATAAAAATATAAAATGTAAACAAATTTATACATTGTAGGAATTTAAAATCTTGTCTATATGATCTAAGATAATTTTTTTATGTCCTTTTTGCAGCTAAGCTACTCAGTATTTGAAAAATAATTATTTCCGTTTAGTCTTAAGCTAACTTACTCCATGCTTTTAATTTAATAATTTGTCCTATTCACGTTTTCTAATAAAATATCAATACAATGTTTTATCTTTGACTGTTAAAAACATGAAAAAATTATAATTAACAATGATGAACAAAAACTGAATTATTACTATTGTTATATAAAAGTATTCTATATTTCAATAAATAAATATTAAATAAAAATATATTTTCCTTTCAAAATTAATAATTAAAAAGAAAAAAAATACTAATGAATGTTATGATTATTAAAATATCATCTATAATTGCATTTAAGATTTAAATAAATTAACTAATAAATATTTTTTGGAAATTATTTCTTACATTAAATTAAATAAATTAATGTAAATTATTCTCGATTATTTTCTACTTTATTTAAAATTTGATTAAGGATATATAAAAATGAGCATATGAAAAGTTAAGATTACCATTTGATATTGTTTATATTTAACAATAAAGTTTAATACAATTAAATCTAATTAGATTCACTCAACAAATGTCCTGAACTTGTTATTAAAACATTAGTATATTTCATTTTTTTATCATTTCATTAATTTTGCAATGAATATTATTAATATAAACATTAAGTAGTAAAATAAACTTATAAACAAAAACACATGCCCTAGTGCCAATGTGTTCACATCTTTATTCTGATATTTTATTTTATTAAATTAAAGTTTAACTATTATTAATTATCATTTTTCTATATTAATGTGCATATTAATTTTAATATATAGTTATTTGTATAATTTATTTACTTTTTATATTTTTTAATTTAGATTTCAGACATTATTTAAAGACATTTAAATTTAAGATTAAAAAAATTTGATATAAAAATGAAGAAATGGGATATAAGAGAATTTTAAGTTATAAAAAACAAATAAAATGGTGAGAGATACTCAGTTTTAACCCTATAAGAAAATAAAAAAAATGATTTTACTAGAAAAATAAAATATATACGAAGAAATATTTTCCTATATAGTTATAGATACATAATAATTTATTTTCTCATTATACTTTTAACTATTGGTTAGCATAAATTACTATGGTTTTTAAAAATTAATTACATATTTATAAATATACCAATTTAAGAAATAAATTTAAATTATCATAGCATTACAAAATTTAATGTCATAGTTAATGTATTCTAATTTAATGTAAAAATTAATATAAATATTTAATATTTAAGTTTTATTCCATTTTTTGTTTTTTACAATATATACCATTCCATACTCTGAATCAATTCTCACCGCTAATTTTTAATAATAAAAGCAATAAAAAATTAAAAGAGAAGCAAAGAATTGTCCTTTTTTTTGTCAAAAGGAACGAATGTTTGAACGAGAAGAAAATCAAGAAGACAACTGGTCATAGGAAGCGCAAACTGACCCCCAAAACGCGGTTAATTTATGATCAACTCAAACCATGTCAACTAAAACAAAATAAATGTTTAACGAAAAAAAATAAAGAAACACACTGTCCCAGAAACTTGAGAAACGCACACCAGCTATATAAATACAGCAAATGCCACTCTGTTTTCCCATATCAAAACAAAAAACCAATTCCTCTCTCTCTTCATTGTTCTCATTTTTCTTGTCTTCTTCTTTCAAACCCTTCTCTTTATCTCTCTCAACAACAAGGAATTCAGAGAGAAAAGAGAAAGGAACAGAGGGTGTGTGGTTTTGAGTTTGATCCAGAGCAGCTAGGGTCATGGGGAAGCTGGTGGAGATCATTGACCAAGGGGTCAGGATTGCCGCAAGGTTTCACTCTAATTGCCCTCAAACAGGCCGCAAGTACTACCACCCTCCATCCCATTCCGACAACCACGCCCACCACTCCAATGGCGGAGCCAACGGCGACAGCGGTGTCAAAGAGGATGCCACCACTGCTAGGAATTTTGACATCATTCTTTGTGCTGTTTGACAAAATCAAAATTTTTATTTCTTTATTGTTCGTTTGTAGCTAGGCAATACATGCATGTATTAGTGAGTTCAAGTAACTTCCGGGTTAAAATTTTGTAGACTTCACTCCCCTTTATTGTATTCATCTTATTTTGATAACAAGAATTTTTTTGCTATAAAATCTGTAAACAGGTCAATATAATCTTTACCTGTCCAATAGAGATCACAAAGAAATTTTGTTGATCAGTATCCTCAAAGGAATAGGTATTAATTAAGTGAAATTTTTCTATAATCACCAAGATTTGAACCCAGATCAAGGCTTTTTAAATAACTGCTTCTCTTACAACTTCATGTCTCTGTCCAATAAAATAAAGGTAGTGGAATGTTATCCCCGGAAATGTTTTGTGTGAGTGCCTAGTTTGAGCATGGAGAGAATAATGTTGGAATATTTTTGCATGACAATACCTGCTTGACCTTAATGTCTGATTTTCAGCAAGAGAAAAAAGTTCAGAAACCCCAGCCGCTGCAAACCCATAATTACCTGCTGAAGTTGCTCACGACAAGGTTATTTTTTTGAGAAATTTCATTAATAATCTCCTTGCCATTGTCTTAAACTTTGGCATTGTGTTAGTGTTAGACTTTCACGTGTCTTAACGCTGCCTTCACGTGGTATACACGATTTTTTTCCTACTCAGCCTAATACATGGACACATCATTATGTAGTACTTTAATAACAGAGAGTAAAAAAATAAAAAAGTTACAGTTTTATCTTTTTGTTTTCTTCTTCTTTTATCTTTTTGCTTTCTTTATTTTTGGATTCTTCTTTCTCTTCTTTCTGTATTTTTCTTCTCGAGTTTATTGTGGGGATGATGGTATCAAATATTTCAATGTTATCTTTTGTTTTTCTTTTTTCTTCTTTGATGTTGTTATTCTTTATTAGCATACGGGAGAACAATTGATCTAAAGTTTTTTATGTCATCATCCGAAACCTATTACCTCTTTGTCTCTTTTATTCTAAACTTATCAGTGTGTTGCAGGCAAAGGCAAAGTATAAGGTCAAATTCATTTTTGGCACAATCACTTGTTTAATGAAAAACAATTCAAAATTTTTTTGTTTAGAATTAATGCAATAACATAACAGTTTTTTGGTGCAATAACGTATCTTAGTTAGTTCATAGAGTGTACTTGTAATATTTCTTCCATCATCGTCAAAAGCAACAAGATCTGGCTATGCAATTTTTTTCGGGCTCAAGGATCGATACAATAACATGAGATCTCATGTTTTACTTATGGAACTTATACCTCCAATAACAAAAATTCTCCTTCATGGCACAATAAGAATGTCAATTGGCCAACAATATTTTGATCACTAATATGAATTACGTATACAGTATACTCTTTCCTCTTGTGAAAAAAATGTAACACATAATATGTTCACTACAAAAACATACTAGCTAACACCTCTAACACTATTATACTTAGTATTATTAGTATTAGTCAACAAGCAAACTAAGATAGTTTGACTTTTCAGTCTTATCAAACTTCTTGAACTTGTTTCTTATGTCCACCAAAAATTTCTTAACATATGTGGCTTTTGAGAAATATTATTCTTGATTGTCTTTTTCATATTATACTTCATGATCATAAAAATATTTTACTAGAATGAGTTCATTTGTCATATTTCATTTCTCTTTGGCAAAAGATACATCAATAGGTGCAAATTTTGTATATTTGCAAGGTTTCACTCTAATTATCCCCAAACAGGCCGCAAGTACTACCACCCTCTATCCCACTCGGACAACCACGCCTACCATTCCCACGGTAGAGCCAACGGCGACGGCGGTGTCTAAGAGGATGCCACTATGCCGGTGCTAGGAATTTTGAGATAATTCTTTGTGCTATTTGACAAAACCATATTTTTTATTTTCTTTATTGTTCCTTTGTAGCTAGGCAATACATGCATGTATTAGTGAGTTCAAGTAAATTCCGGGTTAAAATTTTGTAGACTTCACTCCCCTTTATTTGCATTACTTGTTGATTCGTATTAGTTTTATTTTGATATCAAGAATTTTTTGTTATAAAATCTGTAAACAGGTCAATATAAACAGGTCAATATAATCTTTACCCGTCCAATAGAGATCGCAAAGAAATTTTGTTGATCAGTATGCTCAAAGGAATACAAGACCTTGTGTAATAGGTATTAATTAAGTATAATTTTTCCATAATCACACCAAGGTTTGAACCCAGATCAAGGCTTTTTAAATAACTGCCTCTCTTATAACCCCATGTCTCTGTCCAACATAATAAAGGCAGTGGAATGTTCTCCTCAGGGAGTGTTGTGTGTGTGTGTGAGCGTGGAAAAAATATTGTTGAAAGGGTCTCTAATTTTTTGCATGACTTGTACCGGCTTAACCATAATGCTTGATTTTTCAGCAAGAGAAAGTTCAGAACACTCCAGCCGCTGGGAACCCACAACCTGAAGTTGCTCACAACAAGGTTACTGTTTGAGAACTTTCATTAATAATCTCCTTTTTACTGTGATACGTTAATCTCTGACTTAACACTGTTTACACGTATCACTATTGTTTATATGTGTCATTATTGTTTATAGGTGTCACTGTACTTGCCATTGTGTTAAACTTTGCCACTATGTCAGTGTTAGACTTTCACGTGTCTTAGCACTGCCTTCACGTGGTATACACGATTTTTTCTTTCTTAAGCGTAATAGGTGGACACATTATCTATTTTAATAGTAGAGTGAAAAAAAGTAAAAAAGTTACAGTTTTATCTTTTTCCTTTCTTCATTTTCTGATTATTCTTTTTTCTTATTTGTATTTTTCTTTTCGAGATTCTCGTTTTAGTTTCTTATGATGGATGATGGTATCAAAGCAATTTAGTCTTGTTTTTCTTCTTTCTTTTTTGATGTTAGTTTTTACTAGTATGGTAGAAGTAGAATAACAATCAATGGAAAGTTTATTTTATTATCACTGGAACGAGAATCTTGCTACCTTTCTAGTCTCTCTTATTCTTGACCATCAAACTATCATTTAGGGAGTAGATTTGTTATGGAGTAGATTTATTATTAGTCTATTAAATATAAAGAATAAGGTCAAATTTATTCTTGACACAACCAGTCTAGCAAAAAGCGATTCAAAATTCTCTATTGGAAATCGATGTAATAATATGATAGTTTCTTGGTTAGTTCACTCTGTGTCGATTTCTATAAGACAGAACATAATATGAAGGAACACATCAACTAATATCTATAAGACAAAACATAATATGAATGGACACATCAACTAATATCTGGAGTGATCTTAAATCAAGCTACTCTTAAAGAGACCTCTCACGCATCTCAGATATGCAAATGGAAGTTTCCTTTTTATGTTAAGGAGATCTCACCATCATTGAGTAATTCACAAAGTTATACATTATTTGGGATGAACTCGATAATTTTAGACCATATTTTGTTTGTAATTGCCAAGCTATATTCCTTTCCGTCATCAAAAGAAAGAAAAAAGATCAGGTATGCAACTCTTTCGTGGGCTCAAAAATCAGTACAATAACGTGAGATCTCATGTTCTAGTTATGGAACCTATATCCCCAATAAGAAATATTCTCCTTCGTGACACAACAAGAACTTAGTCAACAACGTTGTTAACTGTGGTTCTTCGTCTACAATGTATTCTTTGTATGGTAAAAATGATCACACATAATACTTAGTATTAGTCAGCAAATTAAGATAGTTTGACTTTTCAGTCTTATCAAACCTTTTGAACTTGTTCCTTATGTTTACCAAAAATTTCTTAGCATTTGTGGCTTTTGAAATGTTATTCTTGATGGTGTTGTCCATGCTATACTCATGGTCATCAAACATATCTTACAAGATTGAGTCCATTTATCATATTGCATCTTCTATTTAGCAGAAGATACATTAGTAAGTACAGGAAGGTCATCTTCAGTTAGAATAACATAACACATGAGATTGTTAGGAATAGTTTAACTTGTTCCACCCGATCTTTATAATTAGTTCCATTCAGCTTGATCAACATATTTGCATCTAAAAAATTAATCAATTCATAAATTAATATTTTTCATTACGGTATATAATAATCATAATTAATCTCTTCTAAATTTTCTTCAATGTTAAGGACTCACACATTTACTATCTTTCCTATCTCTCCTCTGATTTTCAATGTGGCAATTTATCAATTCTTGCAATTAAAGACATTTTCTTTTACTGTGGCAAAGTGGTGCCCACGACCTATTTATTATTCCTTGCAAGCAAAAATCAAAACTTTGCATTTCAATTAACTGGCATGTCACAGACCTCCAAAATAAATAAATAAATAAATGTGCCTCTTGATGGCAATCTTGATTCATCCCAATTATTATTTAAAAGAATTAAAAAAATTCTAGAATTGAATTGATTAATGGCATGTGCCCTAATCCAATGAATTTTGGTGTTCTAATCCTAACATATTTCATAGTAATTTGTTCTTGAAACATTATAGATAATTATTTAATTTTGCTTTTACGGTAATTAAAATTATCGAAAATTCTTAGGCAATACATATTTATTTTCTTATTGTTCCTTTGTAATTAGGCAATACATGCATGTATTAGTGAGTTCAAGTAAATTCCGGATTAAAATTTTGTAGACTTCATTCCCCTTTATCTGCATTACTTGTGATTCCTATTCATTTTATTTTGATATCAAGAATTTTTTTGCTATAAAATCTGTAACCTGGTCAATATAATCTTTACCCGTCCAATAGAGATCACAAAGAAATTTTGTTGATCAGTATCCTCAAAGGAACAGATATTAACTAAGTGGAACTTTTCTATAATCACACCAAGATTTGAACCCAGATCAAGACTTCTTAAATAACTGCTCTTACAACCCCATGTCTCTGTCCAACAAAATAAAGGCAGTGGAATGTTGCGGAGATGTTTTGTGTGAGTGCCTAGTGCCTACTAGTTTGAGCATGGAAAAAATAATGTTGAAAGGGTCTCTAATTATTTTTGCATGACAATACCTGCTTGATCTTAATGTTTGATTTTCAGCAAGAGAAAGTTCAGAACACTCCAGCCGCTGCGAACCCATAATTACCCGCTGAAGTTACTCTCGACAAGGTTATTTTTTGAGAAATTTCATTAATAATCTCATTTTTACAGTGATTTGTTAATCTGTATTTTGACCGTTGTACTTAATACTGTTTACACGTGTCACTATTGTTTACACGTGTCATTGTTGTTTATACGTGTCACTGTACTTCCTTGCCATTGTCTTAAACTTTAAACTTTGGCATTGTGTTAATGTTAGACTTTCACGTCTCTTAAAGTTACCTTCACGTGGTATACACGATTTTTTTTTTCCTTCCTCAGCATAATAAATGGACACATCATTATGTACTTTAATAATAAAGAGTGAAAAAAATAAAAAGTTGTAGTTTTATCTTTTTGCTTTCTTCATTTTGTGATTCTTCTTTCTCTTCATTTTTTTCTTTTCGACTTTCTTGTGGTGGATGATGATATCAAAGTATTTCAATGTTATCTTTTGTTTTTCTTTTTTCTTATTTGATGTTGTTATTTTTTATTAGCACACGGAAGAACAATATTGATGTAAAGCTTTTTATATAATCTGAATCAGAATCCTACTACTCCTCTCGTCTTTCTTATTCTGGACTTATCAAACTATCATTTATAGATTAGATTTGTTATTAATATGTTGAAGGCAAAGTATAAGGTCGAATTTATTCTTGACACAATCACTTGTCTAACAAAAAGCAATTCAAAATTCTTTGCTTAGAATTGATGCAATAACATAGAAGTTTCTTAGTTAGCTCACAGTGTCGATTCCCATAAGACAGAGCATAATATAGATAGAGATAACAAATGATATCTAAAATTATCTTAAAGTTACTCTCAAAGAGACCTCTCATGTATATCAGATATATAAATGGAGATTACTTATTTGAGTTAAGGAGATCTCACCGCTACAGAGTAATTCACAAAGTTACACATCATTTAGGATAAACTCAACAATTTTAGACTAGATTTTGTTTGCATTTGTCAAGCTAAATGTACCTGTAATATTTCTTCCATCATCATCAAAAGAAAGCAACAAGATTTGGCTATGCAATTCCTTCGTGGACTCAACAATCAGTACAATAACGTGAGATCTCATGTTCTACTTATGGAACCTATACCTCCAATAACAAAATTCTCCTTCGTGGCACAACAATAATGTGAATTACATCAATTAAGGTGTTAATTGCAGTTCTTCGTATACAATATGCTCTTTCTGTATAAAAAATGGTCACACATAATCTGTTCGCTACAAAAAACATGCTTGCGAACATGCTAACACTATCATAGTTAGAATTAGTCAGCAAACTAAGATAGTTTGATTTTTCAATCTTATCAAACTTCTTGAACTTGTTTCCTATGGCTACCAAAAATTTCTTAGCATTTACGGCTTCTGAAGAATATTATTCTTGATGGTCTTTTCTATGTTATGCTTCATGGTCATCAAACATATTTTACTGGAGTGAGTTCATTTGTCATATTTCATTTTTCTTTAGCAGAAGATACATCAATAGGTACAAGAAGCTCATCTTCAGTGAGAGTAACATAACACATGAGATTGCTACGAATAGAGTTTAATTGATTCCGCCCAATTCTCATAATTAGTTTCATTCAACTTGATCAAGGAACATATTTACATAACAAAGTTGGAATTGAATATATAGACAATATCATATTAATTCATGGAGAATGTTAGAGCTTTCAATCATAATATTCTATTTTCAAAGCTATCATTGCAAGGATATTGAAAACTTTAAAAATATAACTAACCACTCATTAAAAATTATATTAAAAATAAATAAACTAAAAAATAAATTTATTATTAATATAAATCTTAATACAAAAATAAAAACATAATATACAATAGAATAATTATTAACATAATCCGTTTCATAAAAGTGAAATCAAAATTATGTAAAACATCTAATAATTTTTATAAAATTGATATTTTATCATAGCCATACCCACGAAGGGGCTTTCAATCTTAAATAATATCAACATTATTATCAAAGTATGTTTACATCATAAATTTTCAAATAAAATCATCATTAATTTAAAATTTATTAAAACATAAAAAATTTAATAATTTTAATAGTTACAAATTCATCATAACATACATATAAATTAATCAATTTATAAATTAATATTCATCCTTACTACAGAAAATAATCATAATTAATCTCTTATAAATTTTCTTCAAGGTTAAGGACCACACATTTACTATCTTTCTTATCTCTCCTCTGATTTGCAATTTGTGGCAATTTATCAGTTCTTGCAATTAAAGACATTTCATTCATATAAATATTAATGCAGATTTTCATTAATTTAAAAATTAAAAATTTCCTTTCACGTGGCAAAGTGGGGCCTACGATACATTAAAATCCTATTCATTATTCCTTGCAATTCGTGCAGCCACTCTTTTGGTAAGCGAAAAATCAAAACATAGCATTTCAATTAATTGGCATGTCACGACATTAAAAAAGTAAAATAAATATATACAATGTGCCTCGTGATGGCAATCTTGATCCATCCATAATTTAAAATAATTAAAAAAAAATTCTTGAATTGAATTGATCAATGGCCTGTGCCCGTAATGCAATCAATTTTGGTTTTCTAATCCTAACATATTTCATAGTAATTTATTCTTGAAGCATTATAGATAATTATTTAATTTTGCTTTTACGATAATTAAAATTATAGAAAATTCTTAATTTTATTATAATTTCTAAATTAAGGTTTATGAAAATTGGGAGAAAATATCGTTACTTTATAATCATAACTTTGAACGATCATGATACTAATTGATAGATATAATTTGTAATTTTCATTTAAGTGATTATCACAAATAAATCCATCAGATTAAATAGGGATAAAAAATTAAAATCTGAAATTGAAAAGCTTAAAGTCTTCATTCTGGTAATTTTATATCTTGATTATATGTGTAGAAAATAAAGAGAGTGAAGAGTAAATTGTTATTAAATGTTAGTGGCATTTTAAGAGAAGTGTCTTATTTTAATTTTAAATAGGATATAATAAAATAACTGGTTATTAGACTGTCATTTCTAATTATTATTTAATAACTTCTAATTATTATTTAATAATGGGCCTAACCCATCTATTATCAGCTAGCTCAATCACATATATATTTATATTCCAAATAATATTATTTTACATAACTTAATCAAATAATAACAATAATAGTTACATAATATTTTAATAATTAAGTTAATATAGACAAAGTACTAATTTATGTATGTCCACAATTATTCCAAAATTATTAACCAAAATGGTTGGTTTGCATACCTCTTTTCAAGTTTGGTAAAGATTGTAAACATATTTTGCTACTCAAACAAGACCAAGGTCAAAAAGTTAAGAATGCAACTACACACTCCAAATAAAGACAAGTCAACATCAATGTATCTTTTAGATATTAGGATTCTTATAGGTACACTTGTGGCTATTGGTTCTCTAGTCACACCAGATGAATATATCAAGATCATCTTGGATGGTATTTCTGAGGAATATGACAGTTTTGTAACATCGGTAACTTCCTGTCTTGATCCATAACAAGTTGATGATATTGAAGCACTTCTCTTAGCTCAGGAAGAACTAGTTGAAAATCATTGTTTTTGGATAACCAAACCATTCAAGCAAATCTTGCTTCTAGATCCCTCCCTGACATTGGTTCATCAAGATTATCTAATGGGTACTCTGTTTGACATAACAGAGGTGGACGTAGTAATTACAAGAACAATAACTTTCAAAAACATAATTTTGGAAATAAGTATCATGCCAAGAATTCATGGTCTTTGACAACTTCTTCTTCCAGTATAAAGATTTAGTGTCAAATATATAACAAGCTTGAGCATCCTGCTTTAAGTTTTTGGAACAGGTATGATAATGGTAGTCTTTCACATATTTATGCAAAGACATCTCATTGCACTCTCCAAAATGACAAAATTGAAGCTTCTTTGCTGGACACACCATCTATCATTTTGATCCTTTGTGGTATGCTGATAGTGGAGTTGTTCATTGTATCACAAATGACACCATTAATTTTACTAAGAAAACGTCATATCATGGCAATGATGTGGTGAAACTAGGTAACAACTCAGGTATAAAAATTACAAAATTACTAATATTGGTTCTGTACTCACACTGACACTGTTATTAAATTAAATCAACTTCTTCATGTTTCAAATATCACTAAAAATTTAGTGAGTGTGTCCAAATTTTTTAAGGATAATGATGTATTTTTTGAAATTACTTATTTTTGAGAAATTTCATTAATATTCTCATTTTTACAGTGATTTGTTAATCTCTATTTTGACCGTGTTGTACTTAACACTATTTACACGTGTCACTATTGTTTATAGGTGTCATTGTTGTTTATTCGTGTCTTTGCCATTGTCTTAAACTTTGGCATTGTGTTAGTGTTAGACTTTCACGTGCCTTAGTGCTGCCTTCACATGGTCTACAAGATTTTTTTCCTTCCTCAGCATAATACATGGACACATCATTATGTACTTTAATAACATAGAGAGAAAAAAAATAAAAAGTTACAATTTTATCTTTTTGCTTTCTTCATTTTCTAATTCTTCTTTCTCTTCTTTCTTTCTGTATTTTTCTTTTAGACTTCCTTGTGGTGGATGATGGTATCAAAGTATTTCAATGTTATTTTTTATTTTTTTTTTCTTCTTGAGTCTCAATATTCCATGTAAAGGTTGATAATTGTAGGAAATCTGTGAGTAGAGAGGCGAGAGCGGCATATCCATAAATAAATTTTTGATAAAATCGCATGATCCCGAAAAACGTACATAAGTAGGTAAGGATGTTGGGTTTCGATAAAATCGCATGATTCCCAAAAATGTACATAAGTAGGCAAGGGATGTTGGGTTGTGTTGAAGAATAACTTTTATTTTTTCTGGGTTAGGAGCAACTGTTCTAGCCTGAATGATGGCCCAAATATGAGACTTTAGATTCTTTAACTAAAAACCTATGAGTAAGTAACAATTATAGAATGGTGTTTAGGTGCTAAATGTGATCTAACATAGATTTCTGTATACGAGGATATCATTAAAGAAAACTAGGACAAAATGGCGAAGATGTGGTCGCAACAAATCATTCATGGCTGTCTAGAAGGTAATGGGGGCATTGGATAGGTCGAAAGGCATGACTAGAAACTCATAATGGCCATCAAATGTTCTACAAGTTGTTTTATGACAATCCTTAGGATGACCCTTATCTGGTGGTACCCTGATCGTAGGTCCAACTTAGTAAAGACTTTCACTCCAACAAGCTCACCCAAAAGTTTATCAATTGTTGGGATAGAAAACATATCTTTGACTGTAATAGCATTTAGAGCTCAATATTCCACACAAAATGTCACATTCCGTCTTCTTTCTTTTTTATAAGAGAAAAGGCATGTATTAGGTCGAATAAAGCCTTCGTTTAGCATTTCTTGGATGAGGGATGTCATAGTCTATTTTGTGGGTATTTGGGTAACGGTATGATTTAATATTAATTGGGATTAATTGTGGAAGTAGGAGAATATGGTGGTTATGGGGTCGGTCGGTGGTAATCCATGAGGAAGTGAAAAAAAAATATTGTGTGATATTTTTTAGTGTGTGTGGCAACGTAAGGAGGTGAGTATTGGCAAAGGAAGGGATGTGAATAAGAGTTTGTTGAAAAGTGAGAAGGTAGACAAAAAAAATGACATTGGTGTGTAGAAGGTGACAAATGTGGGTGGGAGTTATATGATTTTGTAAAAGTTTGTTGGTGGCTTACAAGGTGATTTCTTTTTATTTGCAGTGGCGCTTCAAATTTATCTTTGAAATGTAGGTTTGAGGTTTGAATAGATGAAACTAACTGGGTAATACTATGCCTCCGACAGAATGAAGAACAACTTCTTTGTTTGTGAAACACATCTCCTTCTCACTTCCTTTATATAGTACTTTTTTTGTTATTATTTTGAGTTTATGCAGTAATTTTTATTTTCTATTAATATAATATCTATTTTTAAGCAACTGAATAATAATCCATTGATAAAATTTGAAATGTCTTATAACAAAAAAAAGCAAAGATGGTATAAGAGTAAGGACTGCATTCTCTGGATTAAATTAACTCCTTCTAAAAAAGCCCCTTTCTTTAGTATATGTGTACATTTAAATATTTATTTATATAAAATTTTAATAATAAAAAATAATAATAAATTTTAGTTACTTAATAATTTATTAATTGTGAATAAGATGAAATTTTTAAGTAGAAGAATTAAAGTAGGTAAGTTCGTGTACATTTATAAAGATATTAAAATTTATAATTTTTAAATAAAATAAGATAGAAAAAGAGACTTAGCTTGAGCTGAGAAATAAGATGAAAATGAATTTTTTAACCTCCTTAACCCAGTATATCTCTTACAATCACCCTTTTTTTTTCACACTCTTTCTTTCATGATCAATTGTGGAACCTTCATTCTAGATACAGAATCTTAGTTTTGATTTTTCATTTTTTGCCAACATTCATCAAATTAATAGAAGTGTGGCGATGTCTCTTCAGCTTTTTGATACCATTCTTGTGGGTCTTGTAAGACTGGTTTGTGAGCAGTGTGTTTATTCGACTTTGTCGTCTCCTAATCCTAATCCTGAAGATCAGGTTGAACTAGGTTTTTCTTCCAAACCTATTAATATAATACTTTATTTAAATTACATCTTTAATAAATTGTTATATAATATAAATCTAATTAATTTAGTTATTAAATTTTATGATATTGTCTTAAGATATATATTAATTATAGTTCCTTTTAAGAATTTCTGTTAATACATAAAATATTAATTTAAAAGTAAATATTTATTGAGTTTATGCAATAGTTTTTTAATTTTTTATTAATATAATAATTTATTTAAATTACATCTTTAATAATTTAGTTTAAGTTTGAAAAAAATAAAAACAACTTACTAAGCCAAAAAAATATGGAGATAACAAGTTACCCAGAGTGACGTTTGAAATTTCTCTTTGAAATGTTGGTTTATGGTTTGAATTGATTAAACCAACTCTTAATGCACAGGAAACCGAATGAAGAACCATTTCACTATTTGTCTTCCCAGCTCCTAATAATTTTTTTTTATATTATTTTAAGTTTATGCAATACTTTTTTTTATTTTCTATTAATATAATAATTTATTTAAATTACATATTTAATAATCTGTTATATAATATAAATTTAATTAACTTAGTTATTAAATTTTATTATATTGTCTTAATATATATATATATATATATATATATATATATATATATATATAT
>Ga0099824_1006434_pt1 | contig 16119 bp, 7 predicted proteins | sample SiratrowhiteBW_FD_76837 | JGI IMG/M metagenome (GOLD analysis project Ga0099824, IMG submission 76837) | Root nodule microbial communities of legume samples collected from California, USA - Siratro white BW | ecosystem: Host-associated > Plants > Roots > Nodule | place: USA: California...
AAAAAAATATATATATATTAATATATATATATATATATATATATATATATATATATATATATATATATATATATATATATTAATAAGTCAAAATTTTATCTCAACCAAACTATAACAAATCAAGCTTTCATAATTCATCTTATCCATCACAGTATCATTAACACATCACACTCATCGAACACGGTAATCCATATGATCTAGTCTAACCATTTCTTTTTCACATCGTAGCACAGTCATGTTAACTTATCAATCCATATGATTTGGTCTGGCCGGTTCCTTTTCACACCGTAGCGTAATCATATACACATTTCAATCCTATGATCTGATCTAACCAGTTCTTTTTCACACAGTACTGTTGTCATATGAACTTAATCCATTTGATCTAGTCTAACCAGTTCTTTTTTACACCGTAGCACGGTCATACAAACTCTTTAACCTACATGATATGGTCTGACCGATTCTTTTTCACACCGTAGCACAATTATATGAAACCTTTAACCCACATGATCTGCTCTGACCTGATCTTTTTCACATTGTAGTGCAATCATATGAATCTATTAATCCATATAATCTACTCCAATCGATTTTTTTTCACACCATGGTGCAGTCATATGAATCTTTTTCGACTCTCACCACCTAGCCATCTTCATTTATGATTCCAATGACTACTAGAGTCAGGATACGGTCTCAATACGGTATGTCTCAATCACACATCACATCATTCACAAACATTAATACTACATTATACAATACATAAACACTCATTCAATTCCAATAATAAAATTATTATTTTTTCACCAATATTATAAATATTATTATTAATATTAGTATTGATATTATATTTGTTTCTAATATTGTTATTTATTTAACTTGTATTATCAATATTTATATTACAAATATTTTTAATTTTATTTTTAATAATTTTAATTTATGATTAGTTTTATTATTATTAGATTTATATTTACACGAAAATTATTTTTAATACTAATAATGTATTATTAACGATAATTATTATTTTTAATGCTAATAATATATTTACACGTCACATAAGGAATTAGGGTTGGTGAAAAATTTATCTACGACCTGCTTACCTACAGATTTTGATCTGTAGATAATGTATGATTATTTATAGATTTTTTTCGTATATAAATCTAATTTTTTTAGTGCAAAACTATATTTATGTTAGAAATTATTTTCATATAGATCTAAACTATCTTTATATGTTAAAACAGTGCTTTAGTCATATCTATAACTATTTCACATATAATATCTGCTGCCTATGAATTAAAATACATCTATATTTATAATATAATAAGTAAAATAATTTCGTATTACTTTAAATTTTAAATATATGTGTGACTATATACGTCATATTATATTTAATATTTAACCTTTTAATATAAAATAAAATCATACGAGTATAATATAATATAAAAATAATTATTTGAGTATATGAATGATCGTACCCATCATTTTATATTCAATACTTTGTTTTTATATAACAACGTATTTCAAATAAATATTTTTTTAAATAAAATTTATGCAATAGTATGCAACGTTGATGTATAGTTTACACTACATTTATAATTCGTATAAGAATCAAGCATAGTCTCACATTATTTTATACTCTAATAAGCGTGAACTATAAAAATGTAAAATCTTAAAAATATTAAAATTTCAAAACCAACAAATATCAGGACATAACAAATTTATTTTCTAAAGAACTACATAATCCTGGTTTTTCATTATAATAGTACGAATCAACATATAATCTCATTCACCTTTGAATCAAACTTGTCAATATTACTCTTTTCATTATTTAAGACAACATTTACATCCAAAAATTGTTAAATGGAAAATGTTTTGTTCTCTATCTTTAAAAGGCTCATATGGTATTAATTTCATAATAGGCTTGATCAAAACCTTGATAAGAGCATAACAAGTTGTGCTTAAAACATCAGTCGAAAAATATTTTAGTAAAACAATTTTATTTAACATTGTTCTTGCAAGTTCTTCCAAACATTTGTTCTTTCTTTTTACAACACCATTTTGTTACGGCATTCTAAGTGTAGAAATTATGTGATATACAAAATTATTAACAATATATTTTCAAATGACTCATTCTAAAATTCACCACTGTGATCACTTTCTCAAAACTTAATTTTCAAATACTTTTAATTTTAAATAACAAGCAAAAATTTCTTAAAGGCTTTAATAACATCACTCTTATAAGTAAGAAAAAGAGTCCATGTAAACCTTGAATAATCTTTAGCAAAACTAAAACATAGTACCTACCACTAGGATATCTTTATTTAGATGGTCAAATATGTGTCAATTTTAAAGATTTTGTTACAATTTTCTCTATGATCGCAAGTGCATCAGTCACAAAATATAACAAGCAATAAATATTCTCTCCTAAGAGACTTATTTAATACACAATAATAATTACAATTATAATAAAATTAAACAAAACAACAATTCCATAATTTTAAGTGTTTGTGTGAGAAAATAAATTATGAAAAAACTTAAATATAAATTTATATCAAATCTTATATAGAAGAAAAGAGGTTAAGGATCAATGATATGAATATTTTTACAATTAGAATTCACCATATTTCTTTGATATCTATAAAGAAAAACAATTATCTTATTTCCTAACTAATGTGAATGTCAACCCACAATTATACACAAACCCTAATTCCTTATCTGAATGAACATAAGCTCTCTACTAACCGTCAATTCCTTGATCAATTATATAGAAATGACTTACTTTTGTCATAAGGGTTTAAGACAACAAATGAATCATGCTCTATTCTTAGACACAAGTTTTCACTAGGTATTTCAATTAAAATCCTGACTACAAAGATGTTTTCCAATACCCTAAGAATCAAATATCATGCCATGACACCAATTATTAAACACAAAATTAAAATATTTACAATAAAGAAAAGACATATACATTAAACCAATATTGATTACATGAGAGTTTGGTAGGTTATATCTAACTCAGTCACGAGAATTTTAAACATACAAGTTGTCATCCAAGACTGACTCTTTTTCACTTTTGGTTTTGTGTGTCTAAACCCAAACACATGCACTCATTAAATAGATTTCGAGCAACGCTCCTGACCGATCCAACTTTAGTGGCACTAGGCTCAACTCTCCCTGCATGGGCCCAAGATCCAACTTGCACTCGGTGCAACTCTAGTGGCGTCGGGTGTGGCTTCACTACGTCACCACTCTTCTATACATCCTCCTTCATGAGCTTCCTCCTATTTCCTTCTTCAAGAGTCTTTTGTGTATCCTTCTTCGTGGGCTCCAATCTTATTCTTCTGAATTCATTTCTGTTTACTTTTTATGCAAAAATAAGGAAAATTAGTGTAACTTTCCATTCACAGACTTAAGTGGTCAATTATTAAAAAAACTAATAAAATAAAGAAATGAGTACAGTTCACGCTTAGAAAGAATTGATTTTATAGTAAAATTTAGTTCCAAAATATGATAAAAATAAATGTTATCAGGTTTAAGAATATATGCATGGAATTTATATTTAAAGGAAACTTTTGTTTTGTTTAGCACTTTGACATGCATCAAACATTTTATGTTTTTCAAATCTAAGATTAGGTAAACCAATAACAAATTCCTTAAAAATCAATTTGCTTAGATGGGACATATATGAATATGTGTTATTCTTTTATGCCAAAGTCATGGATCTTCTCCTTTAGACATTATTTAGACATTAGACAAGCAAGAGGGCCAAAATATGCATTTTCCAAAATCAATCATGTAAATGTTTTGAATTATTTTTCCAACAAATTCAATTTATTTGATCTTGCACAACAAATCAAACCATGGTTCACCTCAAATATTGCCTGAAGATCTTTTTCATAAGTCGATTAATGTTGAGAAGACCGTGATTAAAACCTTATACTAACAATACATTTTCAATGATAATTGATGAAGAAATTGAAACTTTTCCAACATCAAGTATTCTTCCTTTATCGTTATCTCTATAGGTGACATAACCATTATTCTTTAGGGAAATTTTATTGAATTGTCCAACTCACTTGTCATATTTCTTAAGTAGCCACGTTTTAAGTAGCCACTATCAAGATAACACATGAACTTCTTGACTGCAAGACAATTTTGTAAAACATATTAAAAGGAGATTTTAGGTACCCAATTTATATTGGGTCCTATGAGGTTAGTACTCTTGGGGTTTCCTTTCAGAATCCAGATATACTTTCCACTAAGAACACTATGATTTCTGATATAGCATGTGTTTGATGCATGACCCTTTTTCAAACAATAGAAACAAGTCACAAATGACTATGTAGACATTTTTCTGAAATTGAAAAAGTTCTAAAAATTTTGTTTCTCATGACATGTAAAACCAGTTCCAAATATATTTGTAATACACTTTTTGTGAACTTATGAGTGCATATAGATTTGATCTCCCTAATGTGAATTTACTAAGAGTTTCCAGAACGTATTCTATTTTTGCTACATTCTTCTTGCAATCTTCACAATTATGATTTCTCTCTTCAAAATTTGATTTACAATTGTGTAAGGAGTTTTCATAAATTGTTTCTATACCATCAATATTGATTTTCAAATTATCATTTTCCTCTTGTGATTATTTAATGTATTCTCAAGCAATCAGATCTCTCCTTTACTTTTTTGATTGAATAAGAAAGATGTTTTGCTTTTTCATGTAATTATTTGAATACATCCCCTAATCAATAATAATTTTCCTCAATTTGAGATTCAAAACTATTTAAACTAGCTTTTCTTGAAGGTTTTTCATTGACCTTCAAACAAAGATTAATTCATTCTTCATCAGTCTTACTTAAACTGCTAGATAAGTTGGAAGCATTATCTTCCAATGCAATGTAAGCTTTTTTCTTCTTACTATATTTATTTGCTTCCTTCTTTTCTTCAAGTTTTTGTTTCAATTTCAGTGAAGGACAATCAAGTTTAATATGACCTTATGATATTCATAACATGTATAGGTTGGTCTTTGATCTTGCTTCTTGTAGCTTTTATGTGGCATGACAATTTTGTTCTTATTTTTGTTCTTATACTTTAGAAATTGAGAACTTCTTCATCAGTAATTCATACTTTCACCATTTGAATTGTCCATCTCTTTCTCTTCCATGCATTTCTTAGATTTTTTTATGACGAATTTGAGAGCTATGCTATTCTTCTTTTCTCCTTGTTCTTTTTCCTTCAATTTTTCTAATTCCAGCTCATGCTCATTCAACTTGTCAAATAAGATAGTCATATTTATTGTTTTAAGATATCTTGTGGTGATCTATTTAAACTTTTAAGAATTTTGGTGTTGAGCTTTTCTCTGTCAAAAGTCTTTGTAAAAGTAATGAGTAAACCTCTTTTGAAGGCCATAATACATGTTTTCTCCTTACAACATTCTAAACATCTTATATTACTGTATGAGAGTATTTTTCCTTTCTCCTCAATTCTTTCATGAGTGACCTCTAACACATCCCATATTTCCTTAGTTGAAGAATAGACAAAAAAAATCTATAAAATTCATCAAGCAAAAGATATAGTGTTTTTTGCGCTTACATAATAATATGCTATTTTATTTTCACCAAGAGTTCATAAGAAAATTTCTTAAGAACCACAATATTGTCAATAATTTTAGTTGGTTCAAAATGACAATTTACTATTGTGCCCCAAACCCTTTTATCAATTGATTCAAGAAAGATTTTCATCCTAATTTTCAAAAAGGATAGTTTTTTCTAGAAAAAAAAAAGTGAGGTCTATTTATAGAGGCAGGCCCATGAAATGTTTATGAATGACTAGTCATTTAGATCAAAATTGAATAACTCTTAATAAATTGCTCTAGAACCAATTATAAAACAATGAATGAATAAAAAACACAACAAAAAAAAGGGTGAATTGGTTTAAAAAATGACCTCATAATTTAAAAAGAAAAATCTTCTTAAAATTGTTGATAAGGATAGTTAAATCCAATAATAAATAATTACCAAGAATAAAAAAAAATTAAGATAATATAACAAGATAAAAGGGAAAGAGACAAAATTTTATACTGGTTCGATTATACATGAATCTACATCTAGTTACTCAAAATAACTTTAACTGGATTTTCGACTAAAATCTTAAATTATCCAATTACAAAGATTTCTTTATGTAATTAAAAGAATAAATACAAACAATTCCTTAAAATATCCTTCAAGAATTTTTACAGAGATAATGAAGACACTTATTTACCTATAACACGCATACCAAACATTGGTGTATGATTATCAATAATACTGATTACAAAAGAAAAAGATAAATATCACTTAAAATGTAGAAAATAGTTTGACAATTTTGCACTCGTTTTGATGAATCTTGAACATTTTTTTCCAATAAAAATGTAATATATAATAGTCTTAGTTTTTCTTTAATAAACAACAAGTTCTTTTCCAAAAATATAAATTTTTTTTTATGAATGAGAGAGTAATCAATTAAGTGTGAACCATGAGAAAACAAATTTTGAAACCACATAATCAATTATTATTTAACATAATCACTATTGGTGAAACTTGAGAAAATATTTTTGAAACTACATAATCAATTATGCGTTTAACATAATCAATTATTTATGAAATTAATGAAAAATAATTTTAACTCAGCTACAAATAATTCATTATAAACTTATCCTTTGATTATGCATTTATGAAAAGTGGAAAAATAATTTGAAATCATGTTTTTGCTCAACAACATATTAGAAGCTAGATTATGCTTACAAGTTGATTATACTACAATAACAAACCCTTAAGAAAGGAAACCTAAATGCAAACTTCACCAAAATTATCATGTTATGTCATGTTCTGATCGATATGACAAAACTAACTGATAAACCAAAGGATAGAAGATAAGTTAGTTTCTACTTAATAAACTTCCATGTTATAAATTTTGAGTTGATAAGTGAAGTTATTAAATGACAAGTGTTTGATAAACTAATTCATAAACTACTTAATAAATGTGAAATGACATAAGAGGATAAAACTACGTAAGTTTTATCATACAAATTAAATTTGTGTTTCTAAACAAAGTATATTATTATGTAACTATAATTGTAAATTTTTAAAAATAGATAAATTCTTATCAAACATTTTAGTACTTCTATTTTTTTTAAGTTGTATATGCTTTTTTAATTTAAACAAATCATTCTATTTAAATAAGTTGATCTAATAAGTATTAATCAAATTTATTTTTTTATTTAATTTTTAGATTTTTTTTAGTTTCTCAATTTAAACTATTGTTGCATTGAATTATTTTTGTAATTTTCATTGAGTGTAATTTTCACATAGCATCATATCATGAAATATTTATTATTTTAATTTGTAATGTTAAATTTCTTTTAATTTTGAATTGCATCAAAAATTAAAAAGGAACCTATCGAATACTCCATGCAATAATTAATTATGTATACAAAATTGAAATACTAATAAGTGAAATGAATTAAAGAAAGTAAAGAATTGTAAAATATTTAGAACAATAATAAAAAAATTAAATGAGTTATATGGTACAAAAAAATTAAATAAGTTATATATATATATATATATATATATATATATATATATATATATATATATGTATATATATACAAAATTGTTCTATGATCAACTGAAAAATAGTGTACGTAGAGATAAAACTTAGATTTAACAGCTCAATTATTATTTATGCCACTTTTCAGTCAAATTTGAAAAATCCCACCATAAGTATTGTTTATACCATTTGTCAATCAAATTCGATTACTTAATTTATAACACACATTGATATTTAACTAAATCCTGACTGTTAACTCTAAATCTAATTGAAAAACAGTACAAACCGGAATGGATCTAAGTTTAACTATTTAAAAAATCCCTTTTCAACAACTAATTCAGATTTAATTTCATGATTTAACAACATCCTCTGATAGATAAAAAGTTTTTGTTTTCCAAGGCATGGATTGTATTTGTAACACAAACATTATGGAATTATACATGGTACGCAATCTTCCTACTCAGAAGTAGAATGGCAATAGCACTAGAGTGGTAACAAAGAGTAAAGATTTATGTGATGGCAAATCTGTCTGATTAACACAACAACTACATTTAACTCAAGCATGAAGATAAGTTAGTAAGAACAATTCCGCTTGATCCATCATTGATTTCCTCCAGGATATTCATGTCACTAGCCTTCAGCCACCGAGAGATAGAGAGCTGCAGCAACTTTCCACAGGTGCAAAGGCTAATTAATTGCATAATACAACTTCAAGCAAAGCAAAGCAAAGCTCACTCTCAGAACACCAAACAATTTCTTCTTAGAAGCAGAATGCCTAAAAAACACTAACAAACACCTTGCAAATGCCTACAACCCCACATTGCACATGATTTTGATGTAGACTTACCACATGAACAATGTAATCTTTTCTTTTACCATGACTGTAAAAATCAAATCTTCCAGGTCTAGGTCCCTTCGGCCACACTATATTTGGCTACACACGACGATTATCTTGTGTCAAACTACTACTGCTGTCTCCACCCACACGGTTTGGTTCCCCCACCCTGCCTGCCAAAGCCAAAACTTCAGGGGACATTTCCCAGGTTCCACTTTTTCTTCCCCAGCTAGATCGCCGAGGATGCATTCCGGCACGGTCTGAGTCATCAACTGTGGTCCTCATTTCAGGAGACAATTCACCATCCTTTACAGTCACACGATCATTGCTTACTTGAGCTTCAGAATCATCAATTCCAGCACCCATGTCCCATACTGTTTTTCTTCCCATCTCTATGTCCTCCCCAACTTTCCCCATGTTTTGGTTCATATAGCCTCCACCCACTGATCGTGTAGGTAATGCTGGCTCTTTTGGCACTGTTGCCCTGAAATTGTTCTTTGAGGGGGGAATGCTGATGCAGAATATCTCTTTGAAATTATTCAACACTCCTTTGTTATAAGGATTGACTCGCCGATCATATCGGTATCTGAAGTTTTCATAAGTAGTCTGCAAGAGCAAAGGAGTCAATATCAAGCCTATAATCCGAAAAGCTAAGCATGTGGATTGAAAAGAGCAGTGCTTACCTGATTGGTACTGATCAAATATAAGTGGAAGGCAGTGAGGCCTCCCACAAACCACATTGATATAAAGGTGTAAATTATTAACACTATGGAGGCTGGAGTTTTTATCATTGCCTTCCAAATTGTTGTCTCTTCTGCCGCCATAATTCTTACAATATAGACCCAGCAAAACGCAAAAACATATATACAGAGTAGCGTAGTTGAGAAGACAAACATGAAGAAGAACCGATAATTGCGCTGCATAACAATGTGCAAACAATTAGGATACAAAATGCATATTCAAGAATGACAAAGCAATGATGACTGAAATGTAATCCAAAGAAAAAAAAAAATAATGAAAACGAGGAATTCATAAAATGAACACGAATGCAACGTGAAAACTGAAGAAAAATAAGGCTGAAGCACCAATGAAGAAGCAAAATTGCACAAGGGAAATAGAGTCTTAATCCAGTTCCACTTTAAACTTGTCTGAATTTTTTCCATTAATAGAAGTGGGTTTCTGTTACAGAGGGGATATTCGTCTTGGTTCATTGGAGGAGGCAAGGGTAGCAATTCTCCTCTCTAATATCAATAAATCGCACATCGCTTGTTACCATTTGCAACAGGTTCTGAAGCAAAGAATAAGAAAATTAGCCGAAATTCCCCGCGACGCATTTGTATTATCAGTTTATGAGGCACAAAACTATAGACGATACAATTTGAAGAGAAATATTCCATGGCATAAATTCACTTATAGGACAGAAATTTGATAGGTTCACTACTTGAGAGTGTTATGGTTAGTTCGCATATTAGAGTTGAGAGAGTGAGAGTTAATAAGGTAGGAGTTGAATTGCCTATAAATAAGAAGGTTTGAGAAGGAGAGGAGTTATCTTTGCATTTGGGAACTGTGGGAGAGAATCTGGTCTCTTAAATACCTCACACTGTTTTCCATCCATAAAGATCACTTTCAGCTGTAATTTGACCCAGTTCCTATCATAATACATCCACTAAGCTAACACTTTATTTATAGCTAGATTGTATCATGAATTACCAACTACAATAAACTCGAAAGTAAAATTAAACTTAAAAGTCAAAACTACAAGAAGGCTAGATTGAATTTAATAAATTTATAAAACGAGTTTTCTCAGGAGAAACCCTGTACAAGATGCAATTATTATGAAATATTTCAATAAGTTCAAATATGACTCCGAAAAGTTTGTCACAATTAACAACGAGATCAAGCTCCTCTTCCCCCAAAACATTCTAGGCATAAAGAAAAAGAAACACTTGGGAGACAAAAGATCCAACTTACCAGTCCAATACACTGTCCAACCCAAGGACAGTGATGATCAAACCGTTCCACACAATTATTACAGATGGAGCAGTGTGAGCATCGAGGAGGCCTGTAGAGCATGCAAGTATCACAATACTTGACCTTAATAGGGATGCCATTGACCTCAACCTCCTTAAAGCGAGGCAACCGCAATTGAGGAGTCTGACCAGCCCCAACATCTACAGTACTGTCCAAACCTTCTGGCTCAGGAGGATGTGCATTGCGCGGAATTATGCCTGGATCTCGACCAGATGTTAACAAAAGAAGAACTAAGACCTGAAAAGATGGTAGCATCAGCACAGGGTTGGAGAGAACATATTATGGGTGCAAATTGGTGATATTACTGTATCATATGACTCAAGCACCAAACAATAAATAAGCAATAAACAAGTTGATAACTGAAAATAAAGCATACCATTTTGGCACCCAACTAGTAAGCCGGACACGAATATAAAGAACTCACATCTAGGTGTAGGCGTGTAGCATATCAAAATAAATTCTTCACATGTATGAAATACAATTTTCAACTAACAAAAAGCACTGTCTGAACTAATTTTAGTCCTTCAAATGCTATATTTCACTATAGCCTCCAGAAATTTCAAGTTTGATATGTCACTAACAACGATACTAGAGATGGTCCACCAAACATTAATCAAACAGATAAAATAGCATAACACAACTGTACTATAACATGCTACCTTGCGTTGCATAAACCGTCAGAACCAACTGCATTAATCCTATAAGATCTATTCACATTGGCTCCCTAAACCCTGTAGTTATAATTTTCCAGACACACAAGTCATTATAACCATGTAGAGTTGTAGATGTATTATGGTATTACCATTGCGAAACACAGTCTAAACTATAATCAAGTCATTGCTGCAACTACACTACAAGACTAGACTATACGACAGATTAAACATTTTTTATTTTATAGAATGCCATTATTTTTTATACCAAGTGAATCCATTTATCAGAGCTAGAAAACAAATGAATAAAATGACACAAAGGGAAAAAGAGTACAAGCATAAGATTTTCTTTTTCAATGTACTACCCCAAGAAAATGGAGATTTGAAGAAAGTTTGAAACGCAGAGAAGCTACCTTGGAAACCCAAAACTGCCTCTAAAAATCTTTTATTTAAAGTGCAATTCACGCAGGTCAAGGCCAGATTACGTATGGAGTAGGCTTCTATGTCTGGGTGGGCAATCAATCTTTGATGTTTGTGCCCATAGATTGGAGAATTTCTTGGGATGTGTCCATGGCAGAAGCAAGGAGCGCAAAGTTATATGACAACACTACATATGCTTTCATTTGGTGCTTCTAATTAAAGAGGAATATTCAGATATTCAAGGGGAAATCTCAATCCATAGACTTATAATGGATTAATTTGTTCACACATGACCCAATAGAGTATTATGGGGTATCTAAGTTCCCACATTGACTACTGTAGGAAGCTTGGTAGAGTACTTAGTGCTTAGTTTTCCCCTCTTAATAGCTAGCTTTTGATTTGAGTGTGGGTTCGCAAAGTGTTTGAGTGTTTATAAATTGGTATCAAAGCTCATTATCGATGTCTCAAAAGGCATGTCTAATTTCTAATCACAGTTGAATGACATAGACAGAAAGAAAATATCGTACATGAGAGAAAAAGACTCACATAAACCGTGAACACAACAGCAACAGCCATTATGGATATCCCCCAGTGATCAGAAAAAGCATCCATCAGTTTTCTGGCAACAAAGACACAGAAAACTGCGACAGGAGCAACAATAAGAAAAATTGTCAGCGCCAGTGATCTCACATCTGGTCCAAATATGAACCTTCCCTGAAGAAAAAATTTCTGCAAGAACATGATCAAAGCAATGCATAAGAACCCTCATACTCAAATGAATTGATATTGTAACATATTTCAAATAACAATGCAATTAATATTTTTCTATTCTTTATTAAGTATAACAAACAAGCTACAAAATGAAAGTTGAACAATAAGTACATCAAGATTCCACGCCTCACTGATCAAAGGACAAAAGGTGTATCATATGATGTAGAGGCTCAAAGGCTAGTAGTTTTCTTTTGTGATCAATTTGGCGAGACCATCAGAAAATTGCTGCCTCAATGATTTCCCTATACCTTACACCTATTCTTTGGGTTTGCCTAAGATTAGAGACGAAAGAGCACAGTATTTCACAGAGTATCATGTATTGATTCATTTTATTTAGCTTACTGCTTAAGTATATAATAATCATCCAATATTATAATATTACATCAAATACTATGTACAAACAGACTTGTCAAAATAACATGAAAAAATAAATTATTTAATTTTTTTTCTTAATATTTAACAGATCTCCGACGACTTTCTTTTCAAACACATCCTAAAAGTGAAGTGCTTGTGATTCTGCCCGGCATAATTTTAGGAGGGAAAGAACCTGTGAGTGAGAAGCAATCAAAACTAGGGAAGCTAGTATAGGATCCGTATCATTTGCAGTTCAAAATCCACTGAATATGGTACAGTTAATAAGAAGACCTAGTAGCTTGTACCCAGGATTTCCTGTACCCCATGTTCGGCTTTAATATTTTATTTAAAATATATAAATAAATAAATATATAAATAAGTAAATTTCTCTACAGTTTTTAAAAATGCAAAATTCTTTGATCCCTTCCCATTTTTTTTCCAGAGCAAATGGAGATTTGGCACACTTTCACTAAGACTGTAACAGTTAAAAAAGCAACACAAAAGTCCAATCAATACACGGTTCTAACATTGTACCGGAAACAAATGAGCTTAAACCTAACACATCAATCAAAAAAAGGAGACAGACAGTTGATGGTGTGGTTTCTGGGTTACGATCACTGGTCATTTCACTAACACTGCTTCAGACCTGACAGTAATCCATCCACTCAAATCGATCCATTTTGTTTACAATAACGAGTCTCAACATCACCACATAACCCTAACAACTAGAACCCCCTTCCAAACAGTAACACTCCTAGCCAAAAAAACCAGTACCAGTACAAATTAAATCAACACAAAGAAAAGACCACATCAACCACCACCAATAGAAAAACTACCAAAATTTAAGAAAGTACTTGTAAAAAGGGAAAACTTTCTGACAGCAGAACTGTGACATCCCCAATTAACAAATTCAACAAGCAATTTCCTTTTCTTAAGAAAAAAAACTGACGACTTCGATATATTTGCTTAGGTGATTTTCGTGTTGCTCTGAAGTCAGAATTGGAGTTTCACCTTCCTAATCTAATTCATATTGAACTTTAATAAACTTCTATTATGACGATTACCAAGATGAAATGAAATTGTAATCTTCGATTGAAAAAGAGCAGCATAATTACTGCATCGAAGTCTTGCTGAAGCAAATTACCAAAAATAAAAGTGGGAAGTGAAACTTACATTGCTACCCTTCCAAGCTTGGTAGACCCGCAAATCGCCGGATCCTGACCCCTGATCGGAGCGCTGCGGCGGAGGCACCACGTACATGTCGTCGAGGCAGGAGTTCTCAGAAAAGCTCTCTCAGTTGCAGTGATTTCAGAAATTGAGTACCAAAACGGGAAGGCGAAGAAGAAAAGGCGAAAAATTGAAGGGTCTCTAGAGTCGGAAATGGAGGGCCATGGGCAAATCCGGAGACCCTTTTGGACAAAGTTTCCGGCGAGTTCAACGGGTCGGGTCGGGTCAGCGACAAGGCATGAGGGGTTGGTTGGGAGGGAACAAAAGGAGGTGCTGCAGTGCAATGCAATGCAATGCAAGTGAGGGTTTTTCTTTTTACTTTTTTTTCTATTATTTTTCTCTCCTTTTCTCTCTCTAATGTGATGATTGTTGTGTGTTGTGAATTGTGATGTGTTTGTGAGCTGGTTTTGGTGATTAGCACTAGCAATAGGATTCTTCCCTTTCGGACAATTACTGTGTCACTACTGTACGTGTATGGTTGGATGAGAAAATTTAGTATAAGTTTCTTAATAATATTTATTTTTAATTATTTCTTTGTATTTAATTATTGGATCAATCAAATTCCGAATTTAACATTTTCACATTCACAAGTTTATAATCAATATTTTCATTTCTACAATTTACTGTTTCTATCTCCATATTTTAAATATATTCACAAACACAAATCTATATATTTTAAATCTAATGCTTAAAGTTCAACTTTGATGGGATCATGAATTTACTTTTAGCTAGTTACAATCTTGTAATCTTGAAATAGTTACATGATAGGGTTTCTTATAGGAAATAATTAAAATATGTTAATAGGAGCCCATGAGTTGGGTGATTTCGCTTAGACCACGATGTGCTAGGAGGAATGTGGTGTGGCATTATTGTATTCTCCTCTATACTTTTCTAATAATAATAATAATAATAATATTTAACAATATTTAACAATAATAATAATAATAATAAATAAATAAATAAATAAAGATAGTGACCCATCTCTCATCTTATGTGGCTGGGTGCCTTTCAGGGATATTTGGTAATTTAATCCTATTTCAAATTCGTCCCAACAAACTCTAATTCCATATTACTTTTATTTTATAAAATTTATTTTGTCTAAATTAAATTTCGGACGAACTGACTCATATTTCTAAAAATATATAGAGTTAAAAATGCTCTTTGTTCATCTCTCCTTCCTACGTTTTATTTATTTAGATTAAAAAGAAAATAAATACGAGAAATGAATAAAAAATGGAAATATTCATTATTTAAATGGATAAAATAAAATTTTTAGTAAGGTTTCGATTTCAGTAACATTTTTATTAAAAGTTATTTATTGTTATTAAACTGAATGAATATTTTATATTAAATACTATTTATAACAATTAATAAGGAGAATTAGATTTTGTAACGGTTTATTAGTGTACACTTCTTTGACCTATTTTATTCTCTGTATTTGTATAGTTATTAACCAACTTTTTTTAATTTTTATTATCTAAAAAACTACCCATATAAATTGAAAGCGTTATTATTGTATGATTTTAATTAAGATTTTTAAATAAAAATAAAAGTAATTTATTATAATTTTACCTTTTGTTTTGATAGAAATGTACCTAAGTTCCTATTATATAATTACAGTAATAAAAATTACTTTTTATATAGAAGTTTTTATATCTTTAATATAAATTTTAATTATTAATTTTGTTACCAGGACTAATTTTTTTAATTAATTTTTTAAGTATGTGAGGAACTTCTTATGTAACAAGCGAAATCACAAAACCATATTTATTTATGTGCTAATAACAAGAAACATTTACTAGGATTATTATAAGCTCAATATAAAATTTAAATAAAATTTAAAAGATGATATTTATCACCAATCTATTATATATTTAAAGTGTGTGGGGTGTGTAACAAGCAAAACTATGCATGTAACAATGTGATTCTTGAGGAAGATAACCAATAATGGTCTGTACATTTATATTAAAAAATAATTATTGCAACATGTAATTTGTTTATCAATATATATATATATATATATATATATATATATATATATATATATATATATTTGTGTATATATTGAGTAAAATAAATATATTTTTTTTTTTATTATTTTTATGTAAAAGATATTATATTTATTTATATATATATATATATATATATATATATATATATATATATATATATTTGTGAATTTGAGTAAAGGAAGTTATTTTAAATGTTTTAATGGATATTGTAATTATTTATTTTATTAAATATGAATTG
>Ga0099824_1006435_pt1 | contig 16118 bp, 7 predicted proteins | sample SiratrowhiteBW_FD_76837 | JGI IMG/M metagenome (GOLD analysis project Ga0099824, IMG submission 76837) | Root nodule microbial communities of legume samples collected from California, USA - Siratro white BW | ecosystem: Host-associated > Plants > Roots > Nodule | place: USA: California...
TTCTGTTTTTTAAAAAAAAAAAAGATAGAGTTTTTTTTTAAACAGAGAAAAAAAAAAATAATATTTTTATATGAGAGTTTATATATATATATATATATATATATATATATATATATATATATATATCCTTTTTGTCTTTTGCTTCTCTTTGTCTCTCTCTAAACCATCTAAGTTAAGAATGAATAATAGTGTTTTCCATCCCTGTAATATATATTAAATACGTTTTTTTTCTTCCGTTTTATGTTCGTCTTTCTAATGTTGAAATATATTTTTTAGATCTTTATCAGTAAATAACAATTGACGCAAAAGCTAAATTTAATGATTTCAGCATGCGAGCTTTACCATTGAAAGTAATTTTGGTTAAATATATAATTACCATTATATTAAGACAATTCTATATAAATTTTCTATCTATTGTTATTACTTTAAGTAATCTAAAAAATGTTCAAATTTTAGAAAAACTTATTTAAATTTTAGAGAAATTAAATTAATATGAAAATTTTGGGTGATGTATTTAATCTTTAGAAGTTTTATAGGGATGAAAAAAGTATTTTATCCTGTAGAATACATATTCCAACATTTTTCTTTTATCCTATCATATTCAGGATCAATCTAAGGAAGCAAATATTCCAATAAAATTTACTGTTGATATGCCCATTCAAATTCTGTTGATGTCTATGCAAAGACTCTGATACTTATATTAGTGTTTTCAAAGTTTAAAGAGAGTCTAAAGTTTGATAGTAAACCCGTGCCCTTCATAATCTATTTATACTAATCTCTTAGGCTATTGTAATGATTCTTATGTGAAAAAAATACCATGAATAATTAGCGCTACCAATTATTAATATTTTATCTATCCATCATTAATATAAATAAAAATTCAGATTAGTTAATATATTACAAAAGTATAGAAGTATTCATAATATATTTGGATAAAATAACTATAATCTAGAATTATTCACATAATATATTTGAGATATAATAAGTATATTCTAAATCGAATGTTTGATTAGGTAATCTAGAATACTATTCATAAATTATTATTTTTTAATTCTGTAATATTGTTTCAAATTACATAATTTTATTTTAGATTATGTAATTTTTTTTGAATTATATATTTTAAAATATTATTTGAAATTATATTTTAGAATATACAATTTTATTTTAAATTATACCATATAGAACTGGATTCTTATATATGTATTATCAATGTTTCTTATTTATGTATTATTAATGTTATAGACGGTATAATTTGAAATATATTTTAAATATATTATGACAAGAGTGATGACGATTCTAAAATACTTTTTTTAATAATTGGCTTAGGATCGTCATCAAAAGTGAGAAACGATAATGGTTTTTAATAGAACTGTTGACAAAAGTCTAAAAAAAGAGAGACAATGATGGTTTTTCTTAGAATCGTTCTCGTTTCATTTATTTGAGAACTAAAATCACAAAATATTCTTGTGCATTCGTTTTTTCTTTCTCTTTTCTTTGTTGCAGTTTCTCTCTTGTCGTTGTACCACTATTATCACCGATTGGCCCCATCGCCTAGTCTTGTTGATGATTCTTAGCAGGTCTCTCCAGTTTAGAATATTGAGTAGACACAACATGTTTATTCTAAGGGTGACTTGACTCACCCGTTTGGTTTGACTCTTTCAATTTTTTCTTCTAATTGTCTGTTTTGGATAAAAACATGTCCTAGGATAAGCATGAAAATTGTGAATGTTATGTATTCTAATTCTCCCTTGGTTGCTCCCATTATCATTGTTCTAGGGACAAATAATAATAGTTCTAAGCCTGTTGTTTTTGAAAAAAATTCCTTGTAGGGTGTTGGTAAGCATAGTTTCATTTCTAAGAGGATGACAAATATGTTGGAGGAGAAAGATTCTAACTTAGACTTTGATGGTCATGACGATTTGGTCCAATCACCCTGCTGGCCTAGTAGACCACCTAAAAATGCTTCTACAGCTGCTAGAAAAAATACTGAAATAACTTCTCATGGTTCTGGTGGGGTTAAACCTGATGCCATGGTGGTTGTTGGTTTGGAAGTCCAGGGGTTCAATTTTAGCCCTTCTGATTTGCAGTTAATTGCTGGTTCAAGCCTTGTGGGCTGCAGCTAGATGTTGGAAGGAAGTAGGTTACTTATGTTCTTTCTTCTAAGTTTAAGAGGATTGTAAGTTGGTTTTTAGGTACTGGGCTGATTGGGTGGAGTAAGGGTCCCCTAATGATTCAAATGAATTGGTAGGGTATATTCAGATTTCTACAAAATTTGAGAAATTGAGAAAGGTTTTTAAGGCTGCTAAAAACCTGTTATAGTGGGTACTATAAAGAAGAAATGATGGAGGGCTTTGTGCACCTTAATTTTGTTTTGTTTTTATTGTTTTTTTTAAATATAAGGAATAAATATCTTCTGTTATTTTATCTTAGTTTTGTTCTTTTTTCTTTCTCATATTATTTTGTGGGTTAATTTGGTGGCTTGCTTTATTTATTTATCTTTTTATAGGTTTTGTTTAGCACACCGTGATCTTGTTTTTTTTTTTTTTTTAATAATTTTTTTTTGATGATTTTATCTTTAGAATAAGCTTTATAGAGACATGTCATTCTTAAAGCTTACAATTTAGAATGTATGCATACAAGTGAAGAATAAAACTAGTCAATTGAATGATAAAATTATGGTTCATGGAATTTTTTAAAATACTAAGTTCTTTAGTTTTAAATTTGATAAATATTGTATGGACTTTAATATATTTGAATGTTGTTTTTTTAGGAAGGTGGGTTCTATATGCATGTAACAAATGTGTTGAATGATGTTATTTGTTGTGTGCCTAACCGATTAATAGAACTCATGTGATAGTGTAATGTTAATTAATAAGTCACTTGTAATGTAGAACATGATATAACTAAGTTTAGAGGAATGTGGATTGTGAAGCATTGAAGTTTATGTCATTTAATTCTTTTTATACACTAGTGTTTGATAATTGAGAATGATATATATATATATATAATAAAACATTTGCATTTTCTAAGGGAATCATGTTTTTTATAGTTTTTTTTTTTTTATTTTTAGATTACTTTAAATTTGAATTCATTCAATATTATGTTTGATTATAGGTAATAAAAAGTTAAATTAAGATCAAATTCTTTCAAAGAAGGAAATATAATGAGTATATGGATTGACACATGATAAAAAAGATAAAAAAATAAAATAAATAAATAACCTTAAACCTACATTAGAAATTGTGTATTTTGTATTGGACCTTTGTATTTGTTTTTATGATTTTGTAACTAGAAACTTTATTTAGACATTTATTACTTTTAAATTAATTAGATGTTTATTGGATAAGCTTAATTTGTGGGTAAGTTAAGTAGTCTTATGCCCATAATATAAATATGATTTTATGGATTTCTGTAAACAATTTTTAGACTCATTTAAAATAGCCACATATGCTTTGCGAGCAAAAGTCTCTCTGTGTTCATGTAGAAATATCTCGATTCTTATATTTGAATGGTTAATTTCGAGTTATAAATCTTACTCAACTTAGCAATCATATTATTTTGCATTTTTACTATCTTTCTTAGTTGTTTAGTTAATTTGTTAGAAATGATATTTCTTTCTAGTGTATCATTCATCTTCTAATAGGGAATGCTAAAGAAATTTTGATTGAGGTTGAACTAAAAATGTTCTGATGAAGACGAAAATTTGAAATATGTATGAATGAAAAAGAAAATGAGTAAAGATACACATATATACTTTTAAGAAGGATTCAAATGAGTATGATTAGAAACAACATTCTTATTTACAAAAATATACTTTATTTTCAAATTCTTAGACTTATAATTTATAGGTTTTTGCTTCTCTTATTTATCTGTAATTTGGATTTAACTTGTGAATGTAGCATGAGTCAGATTAAGCTTCAATTGAAGACTTAATTAAAGCCCAATTTAAGATGCATCCTTAGGCCAATATTGGAAAGAGAGGCAAGAAAAGAAAGACAAACATAAAAAAAAAAAAATATTTGGAGATTTTGCCACATAGAGGAGATTTTCCTAGATCCAAATTTGAATTTGAATTTTGTAATTACATTTGATTTTTTTTATTGCAGTGACTTCTTTATAAATCACTTTATGAATATATTAGAAATTAGAGAGTTTTGATAATATTGTATCCCTAAAGAATGATTTTCTTTCCACTAAAAAGAGAATGTATTACTTTCAATCAATATATATGATCATTTAATACATTGCTTTAAATAAGTTAATATTAGATCACGATTATGATAAGTTTAAAACCACTTACACAGTAATAATCCGAGTTGTTATTATTTCCATAATTATGTAGGGTTTTTACTCGTAATAATTATAATAAATTTGTATGATTTTTTCGTGATTTTGAAAATAAATATTTTATATATTTAAAACTCATTGTTTGACGTTGTTTTTTCAGGAAAAAGTATTTTACAATTACATATGACAATTTAAAATATGATATAAAATTAAAAATAATAATAATTTGGCACTAAAAATAAATGGATAAATCGACAAAATTTTAATCGAAAAATTTAACCAAAAAAATTCGTTAAGTATTTGTTTTAAGCAGTTGCATTAGAAAAAATAAAGCAATTTTTTTATTTATTTATAACCACTTTTAGTGTACATAATTCGTTAATCATTTTACCCTTATTAATGTAACTTATTTTATTAACTTTATTATTTATAAAAGCTATCTATAATAAATTATAATTATTCTCAAATATTATATTGTAACATTATAAAATTAAAAAAATGATTTATTTTATAATTTTTCATACCAATTTTTATTTTAATAATTACTGTAATATTTAATTTTTAATTATATTTATCTATAATATTAATTAAAAATTCTTTTTAACTATTTCTTAGTTTACATAAATCCTTGTTATAGGAAACTAACTTTCTAAAATCAATTAACTATCCACAATAAAAAAAAATCTGTCTACATTTTTAAAATACTCTTGACACTTGGAAAAATAAAAAATAAATAAACTGGGTGTGTGGTGTGATGTGTCTGACATTAAGAATCTTGACTCCTGTAACTTGGTTGGCAACTTGGTTCCACATGCTCTTGTGAGGATATTAAATAGAGTCTTATGCGTTGACTGGGCGTGCTTTTAAAGGCATTTTTTCAAACATTTATTTGTCCCTTTTTTTTTGTTTTTGACCACTGTATGTAGTTCTTAATGGTTTTTTTCCATGAATTAATCTTTCTCAGTAATTCTAGCTGACCATTTGATAGAGTATTTTCTCTCAATTCCTTTTTTCGTCAATAAAGTTTTAATTCAAAATCTTCTTTGAGAAAATAAGTCCAATATTTCTCATTACATGAAACATTTGATAAACGAATGAAAAATTGTTAGAACTTTTTTTTTTCAATGTGGCGCATGAATACTAGTATTTTAATTAATAATAATTTGGTGTATTTTGTTTCTTATGAAAAAAAAAAAACATTTTTTTTAAGAATGCGTGCCTCATGATATAATGTGTGTTAAAAATAAACATGGAAGACATTAGAATATAACCGAGTTGAAAATATGTAATTCTCATTCCTTCTTAATTACATATTTAACGTTTGTAAAATCAAAAAATAAAGGCAATAAAAGTAGAAGATAAGAACACGAAGAAGCATATGAAACCATTTTTCTTATATAAAATGAAATTATTAAATCATTTTTTTTCTCTTACAAGTTCTATTTTTATGACCATGTTTCCTATATTTTATATTTTTCTTTTTACTGATGAATCATTAAGTGATATTTTCTAGTCCAAACTTAAATCTACTATATCATTTTGAGTCACTTCCTCATCATTTTGCTTTTTTTATTTTTTTTATTTGTAATATATGTGAATCTTCAAAAAAAATTTAATGTGATTCATTAATTACTTGTTCAAATGTGAAATGTTGATATCTAATTTTGATATTTAACTCGAAAATAACAAGTCGTCACCAATATTAAATTTGATTGTATTTTTAAATTGTTGACTTATGAGTTTGGGAAAATTGTATAATGAATTTACATATCTATTTCGTTTTTTCAAAAACTATCATATTTGTTTGTTACTATGCATATATCTACCTAAAAGTCTATAATGTAATGGATGAATATCTTAAAAAAAAGTCTCAAATTTTAAGAAAAAAAATGTCAAAAGTGTTTGTTAAAGATAAAACAATTTTCTGCTGTCAAGCTCAAGACATATATTTTTTTCACCAGAATACTAACATCATTGAACATTCTCTCTCCCTTACCATATATGAGCTGCAAGTCAGGAACCCTTTGCATAATGTATTGCAAGTCTGGGAGAATGTAAAGAAGAATTTGGTTTTGGGTGATTTAGTCTCTTGTAGGAAACTTAAGACTAAAGAATTTAACTTTTTTTTTTTTTATATATGAATTGGAGTATCTTAAAATGCTCTCTTTTATTTATATTTATTTTTTTGTTAATAAAATGATAAACATAATATAAATAGACTAACAAGCTAAATTTTAAATAAACAAATAAGATAAAAGATTCACTACACCTTGCTATAAAACATAAATTTAATAAGTCTTAATATAATTTAGTTTATTAAGAATATGTTTCTTTATCTTAAATATTTATTTTATCTACTATATGAGATTTTTAATTTATAAAAATATTACATATACAATTATAACATGTACATTGATTTTTATTATATTTAAATAAATAAACAGATGTATATTTTTCCATAAACTCAAACCAAACCTGTTAATTATATACATTTTTGAAAAGTCAAATCCTAACCATTAGCCTTACACAATACCTATTCCCAGTTGTACCTCTAACGTGTTAATGGAAGAAATATCTTATGAAATTAATCATCCGGGGATGTTATTAACACGAAAATGTAGCATTACTACTAATTAGTGTGGAACTTTAATTAGAGAGTTGGTGTAATTTCCGTATAAAGAGGAACTTGGAGGTAAACTTTGGTTACACGCTTGGGAAGCAAACCCTAGGCTAGGTCAGGGAAAAAGAAACATAGCCAATATTTTTGGGAAATTAATCATTTGACTACTTCAGATCTCGTTTTCTATCTGTTCCTTCCAAGTATGGCAAGGATGGACGATAAATAAAAACTTTGCAAACTGCATAACAAATGTTAAATAAATATTTTTAATGGATAGTCGTCCGAGTACAAATATCTTGTTGTCTAATATGTTAATATCAGTTTTCTTCTTCGTAATATTGTTTTAGAAAATCAAATGATTAAAATAAGGTTATTAATAAAAAATATTAACTAATTTTTAAAATGTGGTTTTATATTTATATTTTTTTATTTAGGTTTATTAAATTAAATTTATTTTTAAAAAAATTTATTTTTTAAAATTTATAATTATTATGAAACTCATTTAGATTTCCTTTTTTAGAAAATATCAAATTTATTCGCAATAACATTTTACTGTGCAATTTTATTAAATTTCACTTTAAAATATTTTTTTTATCTAAATTTATATTTTAATGAATTATTTTTAAATAATTTTATTTAAAATTTAATAAAAATAAAAAATATAAATACCTGTAATACCTAACAATTAGTGGAGTGGATAACGGGCAGATTTTTTAAACGGGATAGGTAATGGATAGCTTATGCACCCGACCTGTTTCATCTTTAACGGTAAGACTTTTTTTCTTTTAAATAAAAAATGTAATAATTTTTAATTTTTTTATTTCTACATTACAATATATATATATGTGTGTATAAATTAAAGTGTAACTAATATTATTTTAAAATTTCAAAATCACAATTAAATAGAAGTAAACTATAAACATATTACATTAAAATAGAAGATGAGTGGAGTATTTTAATCAGACACTTTTTCATTCAATACACATTTCGGCACGTAACACGTTATCACAAAATATTTCATTCTGTATGGGACGAAAATACGTCGATGTGGTTAGTAGGTGGATATAGATAAACATTCCTAGGGATTTTTCTTCAAAAGTTTTAGTATGATATATAACATATTTAAGCTTTTAAAATAACATATTTAAGCTTTTAAAACTTAAATAGACCACACTTTGAGTTTTAAAATACATATTAAGCTAACTTATTTATATAATATTATTATATAAATATATATTAGGAAAGTTTGTGTCTAGAAATAGAGCATGATTCTTTGTTGTTATAAGATTATTATTTGAAGACAAGATTTTTCTATATAATTGATTAAGGAATTGAAAGTTAATAGAAAATCATTAGGCTCATGTGTTTGAGTTTGAGTAATTTTGTCGGTTGACATTGAGTATTGATAGAAAAGAAGAAAATTGTTTTCATACAGGAGAGTGATGTTTGGTGAAATCTAACCCTAACAATTCCATTTATATTCATCTTTTACCCCTTTTATGTGTTCTAAGTATTGATACTAAAACCCTAAAAATATTTATTTATTTTATTTTTATTTTTATGCACAACATTTGAATTATGAATTATTTTTTGAGTCTAAATTTATTATAATCGTATAAAATGTTTTGTTTTGCATAAGTTGTTTGGGAGAAAACGATATATTATAGCTTCATTCCACATAGAGCCATAACATGCGCCATCAGTTCTTCTTCTTTTATTGATTTTTCTTTGATTTTCTTTGCATGGATATGATTGAATTTTGCGGAAGCATAAAGAATGAAGTGTTACGTTACGATTTGAGAAGGAAAAGTATTTGAATTCAAGGTGAGGTTAGGCCAACATACTAGGACGAGTTTAGAAGTGGTTTAGAAAAGGGCTACTCTGAAGAAAACTTTAAGAACAAGTAGGAGCACCAAATGTTGGCAACATAGCAATACTCATTCCATTGTTGAAAATACATGACCATGACAATCCTATTTATAGGAGTCCTAAGTGTCTAGCTTGTAGGAGAAGCTTTCTAAAAACCCTAACTTGTGGTCAAGCTTATCCTAATCCTAACTTGGCACACAAAACACGAAATCCTCTTAAATGAGAGGTTGTCATGTGAAACATGTGTAAGTTGCGGCCAAGCCCTAGTTTTACCCCAACTTGATGCCTGAGACATGTTATTTACCCTAGCTTAGCACCCAAGCTTCTTATGTGGTCTTCTTACAAATCCTAATCGATGTATGATCTAAATATAAGACCCAAAATTCTATTCTACTTGGTCCAAAATATAAGGCCAAAATAAATTCTTAAACTACTAAGTGAAATTTTTACAAATAGAGGCCTTGTATTCTTGATGTTTCAAAATCTTTAAAGTTTTGAACTTGGCTCAAAGAGTCAAATAGACCCAAACTCCTGGTAAGCTCCTAATCATGTCTCTAGCTATGTCTTCTCGATGGATTTCTATAATAAATTCCTCGACCTCTTCTCTCGATGTGTACTCGGATGCTTAAGTGGCTACCTCCCTAGCTACCCAATTGTACTCAGAATCATAGATGGAATGAAACCTATCCCTCCTTAGCATCTCTTGATGTCTTCGGTGCCACTTGAGAGGAAGCTTTACGCTTCTCTAATGAGATAGTGGTAGCTTTTCCCTTTACCGGTGTGATGGAGGCAATCGGTTTAACAACGATTGTTGGTTCAGTGGCGGCGCAGCAAGAACAACATCCTTAAGAGGTGAAATTTCTTCCAACTTATCCCATTAGACAGAGAACGAGTCAGTGCGACTCGAGGAATCATCTTTTTGATAGGGATAACCTCCTTACTCACCAAGGGATTGTCTCCATTGTAGGAACTGGAGGAAGAAGATGAAGAAGCCATTGAGAAGGGACTTCCCTAACTTAATAAAGATGATAATGTTCAAAGAGTGTTCAAAGCCCCAAAACACCACCAAGAATATGAAGAACAATAAAATTAAAAATGTTTCGAATGTTGTTTATCAAGGGAAAACAAAATGCTCGAATGCAGCGTTTTACACTGCGAAGACAAAATGTTAAGACGTCCAAATGCAACACTTGACAACGGCACAAAACGTCACATCCTAGGGCTACGTGGACACTCGACTTCAAAGTGTCGCATCCTAGGTTGACGTGGCAGTGGTTAGGTGAAGCGTTAGTCACCTAATTAACTCTTGTCACACTTTAAAATTTTCAAAATCCCAAAATCTCATCATTACCTCAAAACCCCTCATAATGCTCACAGGGACTCGAATTTCACTTTGAGAATAATAATTTATATTAAACTCAGCTACATGAGCTTTGTTAACGATCACAAACAATTTGACCTATAATAAGTCGTCAAACAACGACTTCAGTTGCAAAACTTGACCTACATAAGTCACATAAAAGCCTTTGATTTACCAAGTTCAACTTCAAACTCATTCATCCTCTACATTGAATTTTGAGCTTGGGGAGTTTGCGTACTACCTAGTACCTAAAAATATGGAGATTTGGTACCCAATCGAAAAGGTGAATAAATATCAAATTATATCCCATTTACCAGAAGAACTTGGGTAATCACTTGTAGAGTCTGAATGGGACGATTTGATCCATAACCAACTCCTATTACAAGGCTCACAACCCACTTACGATAATGACTTAGATAAGGCCCAAAAGCCTATCAATATAGCTTCATTCCACTGGGAATATTTACTTAATCTCATACTTATTCACTTATTACTCATTATAATTATTTCTATCGTTGTATGAACTTAAGTGAAGAATCATTTACAAGTGAATCTCCACTAAATGCCCATACAACAAAACTTAGATGCTAACTCTTGAGAGTCTTAGCTCAACTAAAACTCATTTTGTTAGAAGTTAACATTATAATATTTCGTAAGTTCCAACTCGGGTCTCACTAAGAATATAATTAATTAAATTAGACTTAAAATTTAAAAGTATGTATTTAATTTTTTGAAAGAAATTCATTAAAATTTATTAAAAGCGATTTAGATTAATATAATTGTGGATTAAAAACTTAAATATTTGGAATTTTTGTACACCTCTACTTATATAGGCTTTGTAGCTTATGTAAAGATCAGTAGAGGTTGACATTGCACATTTGTCGAAGCTTTCTAGGAATGAATGCATTACGCAAGGTGTTCTCTAGGGTAGGAAGGATCGATTCTTTACAACGGGGTTGTTATATTTTCTGTATGTTGTATAATTTGTAGGAGATTGATTAATTATATAAAAGGGTTTGAATATCCTCTACCCCTAAGTCTATAAAATACGTCTATAATATTTCTAGTTGATAAAAAATAGCCTTGATTGGTTTTACCAATTTATTACCGATTAACCTAGTTTTTGGTTAATTTTTTCTTTCGCGTCTGATTTCAAGCGTTATTATTCGGTCTACCCTAGTCATTTTGATTTTCAATTTAATCCGCGACGTGGTGAAAACTCTTTTGTTTATCATGTTTTCAAGAAAGTTACTAATTGTAGTTTTCTGTGCTTTACATCAATTTGACACAATTTTATGGACTAAAAGTGTGCTTTCAAAGAAGCATTTATTTAATTACTAATAGCTTCTCCTTTTTTACACCAATTTGACGCGATTTTGTGGATTACAAGTATGTTTCTAATTTATGGATTAAAAAATGTTTCTTTTCAAAACCATGATACTCCCCAATTGTTTGTCCTTCCCTATTTCTTACATACTTAATATATAACAACAATTCTATAAATATGTATTGCCTATTGTATTTTACACTCATTGAAGAAAAAAATCTATATTCATGTATTGCTTATCACGGTATCAACATATATTTGATAAAAAAAAGAAGTGTCAAGAGATAGCAGTTCATGAAAAATAATCATTTATACATTTTACAAGTCACAAAGAAAATATTTGTTTTCAAATCAAACTAATTTAATCACACGCTGCTAACATTATAAAGCATTTGTAGCTAAGAGAAAGGTAGAAGTAAGTAGTTTTTGACGGAGAAGAAGCCGAGCTGAAGCACATTGCTGCAGTTTTAAGTTAACAGTTCTGACATTAGATAAATCGGTGGCAAACACATTGTGTTTACAATAATAATTTATTCAAGCGGTCCTTCAACCACATTAGACTTTGATCACACGTCCGTTTGTTGTTATCTGAAATTTGTCAGAAACAAAATAATGGTTAATTAGTATTAAACCTTTTCATCCTGACAAAACCAGTGGAATAGAAGCTCTGGGGAATGGAATGGAAACGGCATTTTCGGACTCTGAGGAGCCTTGAAACCTATAATATAATCGTAGGTGGGTCTAACTGGAATTTTGTGTTGAATTATATATTTGAGCTGTGTTTTGGAATCTGGTTCTGGTCCACGTTTCCAAATGATATTTCAAAAGTTACAAACACAATGCATAAAATATATCATTTTCTTGGAACTTTGCTTTGTCTTGGCTTGTAGCGGATAAGCCAAAGCTTTCATGAGGTTAATATGTTGAAATGGTATTTGATCGTAATCCCTCGATGCTGCTAGTTTGGTGGTTTATTGAGATTCCACCTTTTGGGTCATAAACTAATCACAGAAAAAAATGGTTGTTATAAAAGTCACAGAATCTCCGTGACTTAGATTTGTTTCTTGGTATAGTACGGTTGTTCTCTTTTTAAGAGCCTTGCCTTTTGCTACTTCTTCTTATGTATGTATGAGCTAAACCAAACCTCGCAAAACACGCACTCCTTTAAACGTCACCACAAAAGGTGGCTGAACCTTCGGATGCAGAACCCTTCTCAGGAAGCATATAATGGCTTCTTCACATTGAGTGAATTTCACTCTCTCCTTCCTCTTCTTTGCTCTCTCAAATTAATGCACTTCTTTTAGGGTTAATTGGTTCAAACCCTTAAACTGCATCTGTCTTTTTCACAAGTTTTGGTTAAATCTTATAGGAGCAACAAGGGTCTACCTTTTTCTATCACTGAATACAAGATTAGGCTTAATTTGCTAGTAGAAGAAAATAGTTTTAAGACATGGAAGAGAGAAATGATAATGGTGAGAAACTGGATGAGGTCATGCTACCGGGTTTCAGGTTTCATCCAACAGACGAGGAGCTTGTTGGATTTTACCTCAAGAGAAAGATTCAGCAGAGGCCTCTTTCTATTGAGCTGATCAAGCAGCTTGATATCTATAAGTATGATCCTTGGGATCTTCCAAGTAAGAGAACACTCACTAGCTTCATTCACGTATAAACTGTTGTACCCTTTTAGTTTATCCAACTATCTAACACACTTTTCATCTTTTATATGCTTGTGATGTGTAGAGTTGGCCACCACTGGGGAGAAAGAGTGGTATTTCTACTGCCCCAGAGACAGAAAGTACAGGAACAGTGCAAGGCCTAATAGGGTAACTGGAGCTGGGTTCTGGAAGGCTACAGGGACGGATCGCCCTATATATTCCTCGGAGGGTTCCAAGTGTATTGGTCTGAAGAAATCCCTAGTGTTCTACAAAGGTAGAGCTGCCAAAGGGATTAAAACTGATTGGATGATGCATGAGTTTAGACTACCATCTCTCACTAACCCATCCTCATCCCCTAAGAAGTTCATGGACAAGACCATTCCTGCTAACGTGAGTAAAACTTCTAAAACCAATATTTCAAAAACCACCTTTCATGTCCTAATTTTCACACTCAATTTATACTCATCTCTCTCTCTTTTGTTTTCCCTGTCTTGCTCTTCTTAATAGATATATATATTAGGATCATTTGTTAAATAATATACATGATGTAAATTAATTTTTATGCCTTCAGAATATTGATAAAATGTCAAAATTTATTCTTGTAAGTGTATTGGATAGTATTTATAGCTACTGTGGTTTTTCCTTCCATGTCATTATTAGAGCTATTAAAGAGAACCTCTCTACGCTTTCATGCAAAATTCTAATATCTCCATCTTATTTTGGACTTGGTTGAAAAAAATTTAAGATAAGAAAAGAAAGGTAATAAGTAATAGAAATAATAAGTAATATGACGAGAAAATAAGAAACAAGGAAATAAAAGTGAAAATAAAAGTCTTGTTCTCCCATTTATTAGTTGATTTCATATTTAACAAGGGATCTAAAAATGATATAGGAAAAACAATGGGAGACAATGTTTTTCCAGGTTGCAAAAACTATTTGGCTTACTATTTATTGCCAATAACTTGTTCTTGAATGCAGGAATCCTGGGCAATCTGTAGAATCTTCAAGAAAACCAATGCTACAGCACAAAGAGCTTTCTCTCACTCTTGGGTCTCACCCACACCTGAAACCACCACTTCAGATCATATGTTAGGCACTGATAGATATGGCAACCACTTTTCTACAGCAAACATGCCATTGCCAAAGAAAACTAGCTTAGCCAGCCAGTTTTGTACTTTTAACCACAATGACACACAACACTCAACCAGTACTAGTAGCACCCCTTGTCCTATAGATATTCTAGCTTCTTATAGCAAACCAATTATTAATCCATTAATGCTTTACAAGCCCTTAGATCTGTTACCCATGTCAAATGGAGACCATAGCACTGGCTTCATATTCACATGTCCTCATGAAACTTCAACAAACAGTGCAAAATCTTCGATGGATTTCTCTTCACTGCTAATGAGTACCTCAACTTCTGTGCTTGGGGAATTTAATAGTAAGACCTCTGAGGGAATGAGCACAAACTTTGGTGGGTTACAGGAGCAAGGTAACGGGTACCAAATACCACTACTACGTGAAATGCAAGGGAGCTTTGGCAACCACGATGACAATGTATTGGTAAAGATTCCTAATGTGGAGGTGCCTCGTGTTGGTGACCAACAATCGGAGACAGTGCGATCCATTGGGTTTCCATTCAGTATTGGCGATGCATGGAAGCCAAATGTGCTTTGGGATACTTCATCTTTGTCTTTGTGATACACCTTCTAGTTATTCTACAACCAAGGACTATGCTTGGTCCAATTTACATAAATTAGAAATCATTTCTAACAAGCCGGGGTTAGCTAGTGTATGACTTGAATTTCTATTTTTCATGCATGTAGATCTTTTTGTATTAGGACTTCGAACCTTTTTAATTTGTAACTCCAGGCAAGATGTGAACTCTAGTGTTTGTAGAAAGAATTTTGAAAGCAATGTGGAAGTTTCAACAAAATGACTTCAGAGGAAGTGAAATTTTTGTATTCAAAATTTGTCATCTTTTTATTTATTTTCTCATTAGATTCAAAATTAAAATCTTACAATAAAATCATTTTAACATTCAATTATAACTGTAAGCTTAAATTTGAGAGTCTTGTTAAGAAAACTTACAATTTTAATGATACAAATAATATTATGTTTTGGTACGAGGAACACAATTACTTAATTTGTTAGATTGGTCTAAAAACCTGTGTAATTTTTATCTAAAATTTTTGAAATAGTGTATTTTTTTATTTATTTCTAGATATGGGTAAATGGTGCATACTAGACACAATATCATTCTAAAGAAATCTTGACCCTATTACTCCAGTTAATTTAAGATTAAATGAAATAGCCTAAATTTCAATTAATGAGTTAATTAAAATCATGAGAATATTACATTATTTGTAGGGTGATTAATATTCTCCATCCATCCCTCTGATGTTTTTCCCATGTATGGTATATTGTTGCTAATGTGCAACTACTAAAATAAATGCAGAGTTACAAAATGATTTTATTTATTGATAAATTATGTAATGATTGAAATTAATTCTGATTAAGTAATTGAAATAAATATAAAGTTAATTTGAATAGAATAATGGTTACATGTTGGGAAGAAAAGTTACCTGCAATAATTTTAGTTCCTAGTATAAAAATATATTTAGTTACTAATAGATATAATTTAAAAACTAACAATAAATTTATTTAAAAAATTATATAATATTTTCAAATTTTTCATTATAAATTTATTGCTAAATCTTAATTTTATTTTAAATTATTTGTATAACAATAACTAAATTCAAATATCCAACTTACACTTAATTTTGTTAAATATATTTTATTACTAAATTTTAATTTAATTTAATTTTTCTTTTCAACATCAAACTTACTCTTAATTTAATTCAATATATAAATTTCATACTGTCAACACCCGATTTTGTCCGGGTAATCTTTTAAATTAAAGCATAATAATGAAAATAAAAAGAAATAAAAATCAATAATAACATAAAAATATATTTATCAGTTTAAGTATTCTTGAAA
>Ga0099824_1006436_pt1 | contig 16118 bp, 17 predicted proteins | sample SiratrowhiteBW_FD_76837 | JGI IMG/M metagenome (GOLD analysis project Ga0099824, IMG submission 76837) | Root nodule microbial communities of legume samples collected from California, USA - Siratro white BW | ecosystem: Host-associated > Plants > Roots > Nodule | place: USA: California...
TAAAATTTATTTTATATATTTAATATAAAAAAAAAAAAAAAAGATATTTTTATATATATATATATATATATATATATATATATATATATATATATATATATATATATGTATGCATCCATCTAATAATTGGTATTAAAGTTTCACAGTGAGTTGGAGTTTTAATGAGATAATTGTTTAAGGAGAGATAATTATAAGTCATATAATTGTCTTTGATAGACCGAATTCCAGATAAAAAAAATGATTTGATTCTTAGTAACTAATTGTTGAAGTAAAAATTATTGTAAAGTATATTAATTATCTCTTGACATAGACCATGTAAATAAAATCACGTTTGAATTGTTACTCTTTTAAGTAAACACAAAATTATAGCTTTAACTTTATAATCTAATAATAAGTATTAAATAGAACAAATATATATATATATATATATATATATAACGTTATTATAAAAGAATATTTTATTTGTTTATAATTATATAATGAAAACTTTATTGATTTTAGTGTTTGAATATCATCTTAAATATTTAATTGTTGAACTTTTATAAAAACAAGATTGAATGAATAACGTGTAGCTATCTTATTGGTATCTAATTCATGTGATAAAATAAAAATATAACTTAATTCTTTTCATTATTATAAAGTGTGTATTTTTGAGTTTGATCTTTAATTTAATTTTTAAAAGTATTGTTTTTAAGTTTTATTGCATGAATGATTTTTTTATATTTAATATATATATATATATATATATATATATTTAAATTTTAATTAATCTAAAATCTAAACAATGAATTTTAGATAACTAAACAATATTTAATTAAGAATCAGATTTGTTTAAGTATAACATACGAACATTGTAATATAAATCCTCTATGATTTATTTGAGATAATTACTCAGGTAATAAATGTCAGATAATATTACGACCATCTATTTTTAAGATAAATGTTTTTTAGAAAGTAAAACAAAAACTTGTTAATTTTATAAATATTAAAATTTGCATTTAAGTCTTAATTATAATATCTAGAGTACTCTTAACGCTAATTCTTATATATAATTTAAATCTAGCCTTAACCTTTAAAAACAGTTTAATCAGGTATATTAGATGCATTACATTTGGTTAGATAAAATATTTATTTTGTACAAAGTAAAATTAATTTATGAATAAAAAAAACATGTTACCAAAATTCCCTTATATTAGCTTAAAGAAAGAAGTTTGTTTTGGGTGTTATTTTAAGGAGGAAATTTATGCAAGGCCATGTGAAGTTGATTGGTGATGAGCAATGGCATTATTCTTCTCCCATAGATCTTCTACAGCTAGGAGCTAGCTCAGGAAAAGACCCTACAAAGAAACAGTTGACCATTTGGGAACAAAACTCTTTGGATTCAACTCACACTCTGTCTCTGTCACAGCTCTTACCCGCCAAAATGCTTCCAACAAAAGGCCATAAAGAGAAAAACTTTCATCTTCAACTCCACACTCCATGCGTGCAAGTGCAAGTGCAAATGCAAACACAACCCCTTTTTCTTTCCTTTCTCTCTCTCTAGATATATTCCAGTTTGATTCTCAACCAACAATCCACCGTTATTTAATAATATTCTCCCATTCTTCAAGAACATATCTTTCTGCAATTGTTTCTCTTCATTGCTTTCCAAGCCAAGAATCTCTCTCTCTGCCACTTCCTCATAGATTCCTCTCCCTCTTTTTCAGCCACTATTAACGATCTCTAATCAACCTTCTTTTCCATCTTCTCTCCTCTCCTCTCTCTCTCCACCTCCTTCTCCTCTCTTTCTCATTTTCATCTTTCCTCCTTCCTTTTCCTCTTCTTCTTCTTCTCACCCAATCACAAAAGTCTATACATACCCATGGCTCCTCCCTCAGATATCAACCATCTTTCTCACCCTTGCATATACGGTATTTTCTTTTTCTTCTTCTTCTTCTTATTCCTTCTGCTGAAAGAACAGAACAAAAACCTAGAGCTTCCTCTGCTGAATTGCTGTTTCATCATCATCGCTGGGAAGACAGAATAGATTTTGCAAACTTCAGAATAACCACGTGAAACTATTTTTTGAAATTCTAAGTCTTTTCTTGGTTGTTGTTGATTTTACTAGATGGGTATGGATGGTTGTAATTGTTCTTAAAAAAAAATCATTTTTTTTTACTTTCATATGAGTCCCGAAGTTATGTAAAGTGTGTAATAAGATATAATGGAGTCGATGGACCAAGTTCGATTTGTACTGTAATTTAGTGATTCTAAATTCTGACTGATTTTTTTTTTGTTGCAATTTTGGTGGGAAGCAGGGGACTTAGTTTCTTCGTACTCAGAGAGAAAGTCTGGTTTTATGAAATGGTTTGGCAAGATTTTCAAAATTGGGTCCAATAGAGGAAGGGGTGGCGGTCGTCATCTACAGCAACCTGAAGAGGAAAACATGGCTTGGCGAGCTCCAGCTAGATCAATGGTAAACAAAAAGCATTTTCTGTTTTGTTCAATTCGTGACACTGTTCTTTTTCAAGAATATCAATTGTTGTTACTTGTCTGTTCTTGTCACTCATACAAGTACGATTATTGCTTTGCTCAAAATTAAATAAAGGAAATAAAAAGTTCCTGGCAATATGCTTCTTCTCGGCCGAATCAAGATGATTTAGATTCTTGTTTTGAGATAGGACTACTTCTTAACTGATTTTAGTAATTTAGTAAATAGAAGGATTGATTTTTAACTTTCCAATTGAGAATGGTTTCACCCAAAAATATTCATAACTCAATTGTTTCATCTTAGTCCTGATTTGTAAAATGACATTCATTCCTTTTTGGTGCAAAACAGTAATGATGTGGAAAATAACTAAAATGATTGACTTTTTTGCAAAGTCAGGAACCAAAGTGATAATTTTGTAAAGTCAAGACCTGCAACTTTTTACATCATGATTGAGTTAGAGTGAAAACCCATTTAGTTCTTAAAATTGTAAAGGTAAAAAGTTGCTTTCTTTTAAGGTTTTGGTTAAGCAATGCTGACTTCCATCTTATTTGTGCAAACATGAGTTGTTCTGCATCATATAGAGATGAGTAATGCAACATTGTTTTTAACTATTCTTCTGAAGCGTGCTTCTTATGTCTAGGTTTTCTGCTTCTACTACTGTGTAGAATCTCTTTCCTTTACATTATCCATGTTGTACTAAAATTACCTCCTCACTGAAAAAAATATGTTCGGACAGGAAACTTCATACTTTCAAGGACATTAAAATACATTAATTTTCATCTTAAATTATTTTATTTTTAAATATTTCAGTTAAATAAGTCAATTTAAAATTAAATTTTAATTTTCTCATTTTATTAGAATATAGTTATTATATTAACAAATTTATTTTAATATTAAATAATATTTAATAATTTAAAGTATTGTTTAATGATGTTTTCCATCGATGTCAATGGACACTATTTTTCAACAAAAAGGTATTTCCGCAAGAAAAACTTGCTTGACAAATAACTATAATTTTTATCAACTAAAACCAGACTCTACTTCAGCAAAAAAACAACTTTATGTTCGTGATGTTCGGAGTGAATCCCAAATTGACAATATCTTCACCAATGCTCATGAGAAAAGTAAAGAAAGGAGAGCATTTTAAAAAAGACATAAATGTAAATAAATAAAAAATTTCAAATATTTTCTAAATAACATTTAAAATTGTGTAGTATTAAATAATAAAAATTTTCATAATTCTTTTTATAGAAGTAATTTATCTTCTCAAGGCCTTTTACAATGTCTAAGAGGAGGGTTCATAACTGGATATGCAATGAGTTTTTTTTGTTCTTTAGATAAACATTTGTTGAATAGTGAGATAATGGAAGAAGTATTGAACAATATTGTTGATGTTATTAGGATGACCGTGCTAGATCTCGGAAAGAGAAAGAAGAGTTGGACCATGCAATTGCACTTTCTTTAGGCGAAAATTTCAAAAGACCAACGGGTAGGTGCTGAAATTTAAAAAATGCACTTTCTTTCTAGCTATTGTGATCTAATTAAACTTGTTTTTTTGTTTGGTCACAAGGGTATAGATGGCGAACAGGAGCAAGAATTGATGAAGATTATGCAAAGGCTCTTCAGGATCGCATGTTCTCATCTGCTCATCCTCCATATGCCCCTGTTCCCGCTTATCCCCATGGATATGGGTAATTTTCTCTCTCTCCTAAACATTCTAACTCATAAATGTTGTCAAGGGTTTCCAAAAATAGCATGATTGTAGATTTTTTTTTGTATTGGATTCCCCTAGTCAAAATTGCTTAATATCTCTCTATCAGTGTGTGTTGTTTAGCATAAATTTGAACAAAATTTCAGAAAAAGTTTTGATTTCGCTATGGACTTACCCTACATTATGTAATTAATTTTGATTTCATTATTGTGATGCTAACACACTACGAATTTATTGACAACTGATAATGTGCAGTATGGCACCGCATAGCAGAATATGTGGAGGGTGCAACCAAGAGATCTATGGCGATTGTTTGGGAGTTGGTCATAGTTATTTTCATCCAGACTGCTTTCGGTGTCACTCTTGTCATTACCCCATTACTGAGCGTGAGGTAGTTTGATCCTCTTGAGATTAAGAGGAATCTAATATAATCGATGCATATATTATATTATAGTACTTATCTTCAATATTTTTTCCCACATCAAATTCATGTTATTTACTCTTTCATGCCTGTGAAAGTATTGATTTTAACTCTTCTTTTTATTTGTATCTTACTTCCTTTTTTTCTGTTGATCCAAGTTTTCTTTGTCAGGGAAGCATCCATATCACAAGTCCTGTTTTAAAGAATTGACCCACCCTAGATGCGAAGTTTGCTATCAATTTGTAAGATTAGACTGCCCCTGTCTTTGCTTTTACCCCATTGTTCTGCTTTTTAACTCCTAGTTTTCTTCAAAAAGCTCATTAAATTTCAGCGAATTTCATATACTTTGTAAGGGATGGTTACACTAGTTAGTTTATAATGATGGGACCAATTAAATAGTCCAATTCGTCTCTTTTTCTGGTGATGAAATTAGTTCAATTAGTCTACTTGTGACATTTGAAATAATTTTAAATTACAGCATCATTAATATCGCCATATCCTATTCATTATGAATATTGAGAAGATTGTAGAAATTCTGTTATGGAATAAGGCTTTTGTTGTTGTTGTTGGGGAAATTCTGTTTTACTTTTTTTTTTTCACATTAACTAATCATATGACATGTCATAAATTCTTTCTATTAATAAATTTGATTATTTATCACAAGACTAGCCTCTGTGTCTCTGTTACTATTGATTTCTACTCTTCAGGGTTAATGAAAAGCAATATTAATAATTGTGGTATTTTATTTCACTTTCAGATACCAATAAATGCTGCTGGTTTGATTGAGTATAGGTGCCACCCCTATTGGAACCAAAAGTATTGCCCATCTCACGAATATGATAATACACCTCGGTGCTGTAGTTGTGAAAGATTAGAGGTACGAACACATATAGTTATAACTTTTTTCAAAACATGGAAATAAATTTTTTGGATATGCTTCTCCCTTTTCTGATCTTTTATTTTCTTTTGAATTATCTTCTTGAAGTCTCGGAATGAAAGATACTGTAGATTAGAAGATGGAAGGATTTTATGCTTTGAGTGCATGGAATCTGCTATAATTGACACTGGTGAATGTCAGCCTCTTTATCATGCTATCAGAGACTATTACGAAGGAATGAATATGAAAATAGATCAACAAATCCCAATGCTTCTTGTTGAGAGACAAGCACTTAATGATGCCATTGTTGGAGAGAAGAATGTAATGAACCATCCACTCTTTCATTTTTCAGCTTTAGAATTTATTCAATTCCTCTAAACTCTTTATTGGCTTTTACCAGGGTTTCCATCACCTACCAGAAACTAGGGGCTTATGCCTTTCAGAAGAGCAAACTGTCACAAGCGTATGCTATTTACTTCTTTTTTTTGCTTGTTTAAACGAAGCCTTCATGAACCAACTTATAAATTATCTGTCAGGCATTTCAATTAATTTATGATATATTGTGTTGTTTCAGGTGCAAAGACGGCCAAGAATTGCAGGTCGTAGATTAATAGGGATGAGATCTCAACCTCAAAAGCTGACTAGAAGATGTGAAGTTACAGCTATTCTTGTTCTGTATGGCCTTCCAAGGTAAGTAGCGTTTAAATACTATGGAGTCCTTATAAATATAATACACTACTAAGCTCCTCAAGGGTCAAAAATAGACAATGTGAATGCGATAGGATGGGCCTAAAGAGACCCAAAAAGAAGAAAAATAAAGTGGCTTAAAGATTTTATAGGATTGTCTTAAAATATAATAATAATAATATTTATAATATTGTTTAATTTATATTTTAATTTCCTAAATTAGATAATGACATTTGTAGGGTCATTATTTATAGTTAGTATCTTTAACACATACATAAAAGTGTATTCCTTGTTATCTATCAATCTTCAATGAAGAACATCAATGTTTATGTACATCTTATTTATAGCTTTAATGGTAGTCTTTAGGTATTTTACAGTAGCTTATCTTAGCTTCTTATTACAATGCTACTTTGTGCTAGTAATAATGTTGATCCAAACTTTATAATAAATTTCATTAGTTTTTATACTGGATGCAGGTTACTCACAGGTGCTATACTTGCTCATGAGTTGATGCATGCTTGGTTACGCCTCAAAGGTGATAATGCTATTCTTATCTTTGTATTCAACTGCACAGTATTGCCTGATTTCTTATCTTACTTTGCCTTGAACTAATTAAGCAGGTTACCATAACCTTAGTCCTGAAGTAGAGGAAGGTATTTGTCAGGTTCTGTCTTACATGTGGCTTGAGACAGAGGTGATGCCATATGCTAGAACCATGCCATCAACATCGTCAGCTTCTTCCTCCCACTCATCAAAGAAAGGTGCAAAATCTCACGTTGAACATAAATTGGGTGAGTTTTTCAGGAACCAGATTGCCAATGATTCTTCCCCAGCTTATGGTGGTGGCTTTAGAGCGGCTAATGCAGCTGTGAATAAATATGGTTTACGTTGCACTCTGGAACATATTCGTTTGACTGGTAATTTCCCACTGTGATAAGAACCCGTTCTCATAGGAGTTTGGAACTAGAGTTTGATGTTGTAATATTGGTTCAAATATGAGAGACAAGGTTGGACATCATTCCTCCTGTTATTTCATACCCCCAGGGGGAATGTGGTGTCCCTATGTAAGGATATCCATGTCCAAGCTTAATAATATTATGCATGCCTTGTTTTAATTTATTTGTTATTATTTGATGATTTTTACTAGCAAAACGGATAGTAACAACTACAGATGTCTTTTACAGAAATATATACAGTCTCTAAAAAATAATTATATTAATATGAAAAACTCTCAACAAGTTAAATCTTAACTTAGAATATGTATAATATTTATAAATATAAAATGTAAAAAGCGGGTTCAAATACATCTTTCATATTTAAAAATAAAAATCAATAAGATTAAATCAATTCATATAGGAAATTAAGATTTGTGTTAATGAAAACAGTGTCTACTACATAACTTGGTTAAACTTTAAATCCAACAGCGTAATCCATCTTTTTATAGGAAAAAATGAATTTTGACATAATGTATTCTCTAACTAAAATGAAAGTAAATTTTTTTCTATACTCATATGTCATTGCTTAGATAGCAATACTTAAATAATATGCTAGAATGCAAATTGAGCACTAATCCAAAATTCAGATAAATATAATTAAGGGAATACCATATTGCATAATCCTATTTGATTAAGCAGAAACCAGAGTAAGTCATGAGGACCATCATGATGGGTCTTATCATGCCACTCTCTCCACCCCGTCACTGTTACAACCATCAATTTCCATAGCTTTCCTATGCACAGTCTTATAAGTATACCTCTTTGCGAAGAATAGAAAGAGACACAAATTTAAAGCATTTATGATGGCCAAGAGCCAATAAAACCTATCTAGATGGCTTGAATTTATGTCCTTTGCAATCCAACTTTTGCCATTCTTCCCCGTGACATGGTCCACAATCATTATCAGAAAGCTGCTTAAGAAGTATCCTGCTCCAATCACACTAAGATACAAAGCCATTCCTAAGCTTCTCATTGAGTCAGGAACTTGATCATAGAAGTACTATTGCAAACCAACTATACAAAATGAATTTCCAACGCCAAGGATTAAGTATTGGGGTATCAACCACCAAACGCTCATAGAATTGTGGTCAGTTTCCCATACTGTGAGGGCCTCATGTGTAGCCATTCTTAGTCTCTTTGCTTCTACTAAGGCAGCAACAACCATGAGTATCACAAATAGTGTCATGCCAATGCTGACCCTCCTAAGGATGCTGATGCCTCTTTCATTACCAGTGACTTTCCTCAGAATTGGAACAATAATCCTATCATATATTGGGACAGTTATTAAGGTACCAACCGCTGAAACAGATGACATGGAAGCTGCTGGGATTTTGAAGCTGTCACTTATCTTCAAGTTCATAGCAGCTGCTTGTTTCACAAAGAGTGTTGTGCCTTGAGCCACGGATACTCCAACTGTTAATGAAGTTAGCCATATGGGAACTAAATTTATAACAAGTTTTGCTTCCTCCACTCTTGTCACTGTTACTAATCTCCATGGATTGTTCTTCTCCTCAACATGTTCCTCTTCAATTATTGCAGCCTTGTCAAGAAAACTATTCATTGAATGAATTTAATAGGCATATATTGTTAGTGTAAAAGTTTTTATGCTATAATCTAACCAGAAATATTGTTTAATTGGATTAATTTTTAAGATTATTATTATAAAAATCAATAAAATTGTCGTATATGAGAATTTGTGATTGGATTACAGTGTACATGCATTTACACAATCTACTACACTAAATACTAACAATGAAAAATATTAATGATTAATCTGACAAGGTCTTTGTGTGATAAATACCTGAGTGTGCTAGTGTGTCTCAGAAGCCTTCCTTTGGACCTCTCTGAATCCGGGACCTCATACAAAAAAGCAGGATTTGAAGGACAAGACAAATTTCTTTTCCTTACTGCTGCAATTAAGACTTGTAAAATTGGTGATAACGGGTTTCCTTCTGTCCTTCTGTACCTGTAAAATGGTTTTCCCACACAGAAAACTATGATAGTGAGAGCCATAAGAATAGTTATGATGAGATAAGCAACTCCCCAGCTGACAAAGTCTTCAACATAAACAACCACTGTTGCACCAAGCATCATTGCAGCACACAGTACAAAGGTCCACCAGTTGAAGAAAGACATCTTCTTCTTCCTTTCTTCCAAGTGATTATTATCAAATTGGTCAGCTCCAAAGCTTTGCAAGCATGGTTTGTATCCTCCTGTAGCCAAGGAGACACAGTAAAGGGAAAGGAAGAAAATCACTTCATGAACCTTCCTTGGCTGTTGGCATATCCTAGTACCGCAAGGCTTTATACTTGGGATGAATTGAGACATGGTCAACAGGCTTAATCCCTGGTTGACACACCAAGAAATTAGCTCTATTTTTTATGACAACGCAACAGTGTACCAGACCATCAGTGCTTGTAGTGATATATAATTATATAAACAAATTTGAGAAAAAGAAAAACAATTGCAGCACATGTCAAATTCATCGAACAATGAATGAGGTGTAAAAGTATAAGTTACGAAGTATAATGAGATATGTTGTTCACATTGATTAGGGGGAAAAGTAGATTTACCATTAGGTATACAAAGGAGGAAATCAGGACCATATAAAATCGACCAGTGTAGGCATCAGCAACAAATCCTCCAACCAGAGGCATTAGGGTTGTCGTTCCTGACCAGTAGTTTACATTCTTGGCTGCTGTTTTGAGCTCTTCATGCATTACTTTAGTCAGGTACGAGATAAGATTAGTGGATATTCCAAAGTAGCATATTCTTTCAATAAATTCAATTGCTGTTCCAAATTGCAACAGAGTCACCAAGTTATGTTGTGATCATATAAGTCAAACACAAATATTGAACACTTTTTTGGTAACTTCTTTTCGACTACTAAGAAAAAATAAAAGGAGAAGAAAGTTCTCCTAAAATTGTATTTTCTCTAGTCTGTACACGAATATCAATTGGCTGTTACAGTAACAGTGTATGCTAACACTCTTTCTAGGACATGCCACTTGTTTTTCACTAGCTTGAATACATTTTCTTAGTTCATGATGAAAATAAAGCTCTAAAATCAGCTATAAAGCAGTGTTGAAATGACTACACAAAACTAAGCTCATGTGAACAAGCATCTTACTGAGGACAAAGAGCGAGGCTTTCCATACACCAGTGGAAGCACGGAGAGGTACTCTGCCTTTATAGTCCACAGATGCATCATGCACCCGTTTCTCTTCACTTTTCGCAGTTCCACCTCCCTCTGTCTTCTCCATTTCTTGCTCCATCTTTTCAAATGGAAAGTGCAAAGTAAAAGGGTCCTGACAGAGATGGAATGTTACATGGACGAAGGTAGAAGGTAACACGTATGGTTGGTTGTCTCATCAGTTAGTGCATTTAAATTCATGCAGTAAAATGAATTGCTATTTAGCAGGTTCTCGTAAAGGTTGGTGCCTAATCATCCTAAACTCAATCAATTTATCAAAATTTTCAATTTCATCACCACGCAAGTAAAGAATACAAAACAAATTCCCAGAATTGTGAAATGCGTAATGTTTTTGGCTTCAAAAAACAATAATGTATCAGATATGCTGTGTCTAATCTTGAAAAGAAGCACATGTACTGCATGGAGCGAGTCAATGCGATTGTGATGTTCTATGTGAATTGGTATCACTCACTTCCTTTTCTTATGGCAGCAAAACAAGGGATTAGTTACTTACTTCAATAATAATTTAACTTATATTTAGATGACATAAAACTAAATCCACATAAACTGAGTCCACACTAATTTTAAATTACAGCATCATTAATGTGGCTATATCCTATTCATTCTGAATATTAAGATTGTGGAAATTCTATTATGGAATCAAGATACTATTGGGGAAATTTTGTTTTACTTTTTCTTACATTAATTAATCATATGACATGTCATAAGTTATTTCCATTAATAAATTTGTTTATTTATCAGAAGGCTAGCCTAGTAAAAATATCATCTCCTCTGTGTCTGTTACTATTGAGTTGTAATCTTCATGGTTAATGGAAAGCAATATTAATTGTGGTATTTGATTTCACTTTAAGATACCAACATATGCTGCTGGTTTGATTGAGGATAGTTGCCACCCCTATAGGTCACAAGGTTATGTTATGTTATTTATTTTGTTTAACTAAGCCCTGAACAAACATAAAACTATCTGTCAGTATTACAATTAATTTGGTCTTAATTAAGTTTTAATTCCAATTTTTAATTGAAACCTTATATTTTGATTGTAATGCTCAAATAAAAAATTTTACTTATTTTTCAATTGAATTCCTCATGTTTGATTTTGTCATTAACTTAACTAAATTAACATGATTGTTATTTTATATTATCATTGTTTATATGTCTTTATATGAAAAATTAGGAAAAAGAGTAATTAAATTACTGTAAACTTCATTTTAATAAGAATGAAAAATACTTAAATTAACTTTTCATAAATTAAAATGAATTTATATGTAAACAAACTTTTAAAAACTCACTTATTCAGTTTTTTTTTTTCAATTTTTTTAATTTTTATTAATTTATTTTTTACTAAAAAATCTAAAGAAACTCGTTAGAAGATCTCTTTAACCAAATTATACTATATATCTTTCAATTTTAATAAAACATTAATAATATTAAATCAATTCATACAAGAAATTAGGATTTCTGTAGTGAAAACAGTGTCTACTATATAACCTGGTTAAACTTTAAATCTAACAGTGTAATCTGTATTTTCTAACTAAAATGAAAGCAAAAGTTTTTCTATACTCGTGTCATTGCTTAGATAGCTATACTTAAATAACAAGCTAGAATGCAAATTGTGCACTAATACAAAATTCAGAAAAATATTAAGGGAATAATACCATATTACATAATCCTGTTTGATTAAGCAGAAAATATATCCATGAGGAACATCTCGGTGGGTGATCATGCCACTATCTCCACCCCATCACTGTTACAACCATCAATTTCCAAAGCTTTCCTATGCACTGTCTTATAAGTATACCTCTTTGCCAAGAACACAAAGACACACAAATTTAAAGCATTTATGATGGCCAACAGCCAATAAAACTTATCTAAACGGCTTGAATTTATGTCCTTTGCAATCCAACTTTTGCCATTCTTCCCCGTGACATGGTCCACAATTATTATCAGAAAGCTGCTTAAGAAGGATCCTACTCCTAGCACACTAAGATATAAAGCTATTCCCAAGCCTCTCATTGAGTCAGGAACTTGATCATAGAAATACTCTTGCAAACCAACTAATGAAAGTGCGTCTCCTGCAATTCCAAGGATCATGTATTGGGGTATCAACCACAACACACTCATAGTCTCATGTTTTGTTCCAACCATTCTTAGTCTCTTTGTTTCCACCAAGGCAGCAACAACCATGTCTATGGTTAACAATATTAAGCCTATGCCAATCCTCCTAAGAATGCTGATGCCTCTTTCGTTACCTGTGAGTTTCCTCAGAATTGGAACAATAATCTTATCATATGCTGTGACAGATATCACAGTGCAAATAGCGTTAACCGACACCATGGAAGCTGGTGGTATTTTGAAATTGTGGCCTATATTTAAGTTCATAGCAGCTGCTTGTTTCACAAACAATGTCTGGCTTTGCGCTATGCATACACCAATTAATAATGAAGTTAGCCATACGGGAATAACATTCAGAAGAAGCTTTGTCTCCTCCACTCTTGTCACTGTGGCTAATCTCCATGGATTGTATTTCTCCTCCGTATACCCCTCTTCAACTATTGCAGCTTTGTCAAGAAACCTATTCATTCATTGAATTCATTAGTATTAATATTAGTTAGCATTAATAGGTGCAACAAACTTTCTAATCTATTTTGAAGTCTGAAATACAAACTTTTATATTACAATATATAAATACTCTCTACTCTATATGTCTAACAAGGTGCATGTTTGATGCATACCTAAGTCTGGTAGTATGGCTTAAAAGCCTTCCTTGGGATTTGTCTGACTTTGGGATTTCATGCAATAAAGCAGGATTTAGAGGACAAATCAAATTCCTTTTCCTTAGGGCTGCAATTAGAACCTGTAGAATTCTCATGAAAGGGTTTTCTTCTGGCCTCCTATACCTATAAAAAGGCATCCCCACATAGAAAGCAATGATAGCCAGAGCCATACAAATAGTGAGAATGAGATAAGCAACACCCCAGCTAACAAAGTCCTCAACATAAACAACCACTGTTGCCCCAATCACCAGTGCAGAGCACAGTGTAAAACACCACCAGTTGAAGAAAGACATCTTCTTCTTTCGTTCTTCAAGGTCATCATCGTCAAATTGATCAGCACCAAAGCTTTGTAAGCACGGTCTGAATCCTCCAACACCCAAGGCGGTGCAGTAAAGGCCAAGGAAGAAAACCACCTCATGAACCTTCCTTGGTCGCTCACATATCTCCTTGTTGCATGGTTTTAGAATTGGAATGAATTGAGACATTGTCAGCAGGCTTAATCCCTGGCTTGACACAACAACTAATGAGTTACGTAACAAAGAACTCGTTCGTTGCATGCAATATTATATGCAGCACATTGATTAAAAAAAAAAATATATACCTTGAGGTATATGAAAGAAGAAAAGAGAATCATATGGAATCGGCCTGTGTAGGCATCAGCAACAAATCCCTCTATTAGAGGCATCAAAGTCGTTGCTCCAAACCAGTAGTTTACGTTGTTGGTCGCTGTTTTGAGGTCTTCATGCATCACTCTGGTCAAGTACATGATAAGATTGCAGAATAACCCAAAGTAGCATATCCTTTCACTAAATTCAATTGCTGCACCAAATTCAAATAGAATCAATCATAAACCGGCTCATTAAAACCATTATGTCTAGACTCTCCAACTCGTCCACGAATTACAAGTTTGAGTTAGATTAGTCCATATTAAAAAATCTCATATCTTGTCACTCACAAAATCTCCGATAATTGCAACTTCCAGGACTAAAAGAAAAACTCAATTGGCAAGACTAATTTATTCGGTGAAAAATCGTAGACTCTAAATTTTACGAAGGTGAAATTTCTATCATAACCTGAAATAAGATGATGAAAAATATATAGACGTAATGGTGAAGTAAATATCTTACTGAGGAGAAAAAGAGAAGCTTTCCATACACCGGTGGAAGCACGGAGAGGAACTCTATTCTTATAATCCACAGATGAATCATGCACCCATTTCTCTTCTTCACTTTTACCTCTCTTTCTCTTCTCAATCTCCGGCTCCATTAACTTTGTTTTTAAATCAAAGAAAATTCGTTTAGAGGCTTCTGCACTGGTCTGAAAAATTTATTTCTGTCAATTTTATTAAGCGTATATTAAAACATAACATTTCAAATTGTGGTTTGAACACTAGTCCACACACACACACAAAATTATATATGTTGGAGTAACTTTTGATTTCAACCAGCGGCCTTATGAACGTACACTTGAGCTTTAAATATTGCATGTGGCTTTGTAAATTGTAAGGGGTCGGAAGAGTAAGCAAGTAGCACTGGAGTAGTGTAATTATTCTTACAGTTCAATTCCATATATAGCGACTTTTGCACTGTTGAATTAAGTGGTGTGATTTATAAGAAATCTCCTATTTTCTCATTTCAAATTGAAATAAAATCATTTTAATATATGTAAAACACATCTGTTAATCTTCACCATTTAGGATCTAATACTAAAACAAAACACTCAAATAAGAAATTAGATATCTTATATGTAGAGTTAACTTTTTACAAATAATTCCTTTATGCTCAAAATTTATTTTAAAACTACAAAGTCACGATTAAGGAACATGTTGTATTAGTAATGTACATTCTTATAATATGAAATTGCATATTTATCTCCTATATATTCAGTTCTCTAATTTGAAATTATAGCTTTAATTTCAACCGTATCTCTTGTGTATAGTTAGTGTACATAATTGGCATAGTTAATTCTTATGCAATTGATTAAGAGAATATGTTGTGTATGATAGTTAGATCATCAACGTAGATCAAGACAATAAAATCTGTGCTATTTTTTGTTTCTGTCATGGTTGAAAACAACGAAAATAGGAAGAAGTAACCTTCTCTTATGGTACTATGAAATTGCTTTCGTTATCCAAGGAGGTGATTCTAACTCGAGTGGAATTAGAACACGTCCAAAGAAGGTGGTTTGCACAAATTGTGGTGGGAAAGCTACTACTCCTTCTCCTTTTAATAATACTCAATTTTTTCCTCTACTTCCTTAGGAAACAATAATTTCAACTTCTTCTTCTTAAGCGAAACATTTAGGGTTTTCTTACTCGTACTGATAGAGAGTATTGGGAGAATTAACAACATATTCCTATAACTTGAAATAATCGATTTATCTCCTACATACAATATCTCTTGTATATAAATAGTATACATATATAGTTAACAATTAATTCTTACATAAAGAAAATATTTTATACAGAATCCTTAAAATGTTGATAGAGTTTATTGCATATAACTTTATGTTATAAATTGAAATTTATAAAATTTGTAATATATATGCTTATTAAACTAGCTTTGTATGTCCATTATGCCGTATACGTGATATATATGCAGATAGTTTTGTAAGTTCATTGTTAAAGGAAGATTATTATTTTTTTATTGAAGAGAAGAATACATAATATAATTTCGTTAAACTTTTAGTGAAGTTATTTTTTCTTTTATTATATTAAAAAGAAATTTGATAGAATGTATTTTCTCACTGAAATGAAAAAAAAAAAAAAAAAACTAAGAGTAATCTGTAAACTTGGAACAATCCGAATTTGAGTAAATATAAGGGCAACAACATATTACATAGTATTCGAATATGAAGAAAATATAAAAAAGGTACACCTCAGTCGCTTACATATGCATCATGGCAGTGTCTCCTCTCCATCACCATTAGAAGCATCAATTTCCGTAGCCTTGCTGTGTACAGTCTTATAA
>Ga0099824_1006438_pt1 | contig 16112 bp, 16 predicted proteins | sample SiratrowhiteBW_FD_76837 | JGI IMG/M metagenome (GOLD analysis project Ga0099824, IMG submission 76837) | Root nodule microbial communities of legume samples collected from California, USA - Siratro white BW | ecosystem: Host-associated > Plants > Roots > Nodule | place: USA: California...
AATCCAAGACGAAAAGCAACCTTCCGCACCCATTCAAGTAAATTATCTCTGGTAGGAAATACCTAAATTTAACAAAATTTCAAAGTCACTATCCCAATTTATCCAATAAAAGCATTTAATATATGTAAATTCATTTACCTCATTTGTTGAAAAATGTAAACCACGTTCATGTTCTTTAACCATAACAATAGTTTGATGTGCTTCTTCCATATCAGATATCTTATCTACTTCTTCAGAAACTTTACACGAATATTCTCCTTCCATAGTAGACTGAAGAAATCATTTAAAATAATAACATAAACAAATTAAAATTTATTTCAGACTGCTACCACATTACGGTCCGAAGAAACCGCAGAACAAACCAAACACTACGGCTTGTACAAACTGTAAGCGTTGGAATTTTTTTAATTGCTTACGGCTTGTACAAACCGTAAGTAAAAAACTGCTTTACGGTTTGTACAAGCCGTAAGCAATTAAAAAAATTCCAAAGCTTACGGTTTGTACAAGCCGTAAGTAGTAAAAAAATTATCCAATGCTTACGGTTTGTAGAAACCGTACGCTTTAATTTGATATGCGTTTTCTACAATTCGTAGACTTCTATCATGCACCTATGCACCTACGAGTTGTATAAATCATAAGCTCTTATAAATGTTGATTTAACTACGATTTCTACAATCCGTTAGTGTCTAATATCTTGATTTTAAACCTACGACTTATAGAAACCGTAAATATAAAATTCTTACGATTTCTACAATCCGTGAAAAACAGAAAGCTAGATATCAAATACCTCGAAGACGACGACTCTCGTTGTTTTTCAGCCACCCACTCCAACTGACGGTCGCCGAAAGTGTCTTTAATCCGCCACTCCAACACCTTCCGAACCTCCCACCACTGTCACACTTTCCACCTCCATTCAGAACTGCACTGCACCTCTTCCATTCAAAACCTTAGTTTATAGCAGCAAGGATAATTTTGTAATTTACTCATGTCTATTGCTGGAATTTTAAAAATTATGGAGGTACAGGAAGATGATATGGAGGTGCAGGAAGAAGCAGTCTCAAAGAAATGCGTCTGACGCACATCACCTAGGCCCGACGCACATTGGGCTTCAGAACTTGGATTTGCAATAGAATCCAATAGCGCTTGGCACAGTTGACTTGAACCAAACGCAAGTGTCAAAATTTAGAGTTTATTTAATAAATCTTGTACATTAGGGTTTTCATCTTAGGCTATTAGAGATTAAAAAATCACTCTTATAAGGCATTCTTAGGATCTCTCGTGAATTTTTCTTCATATTTTTATGCTCTTTTGTAAGGTTTAGTATTCTCGTGTCTATGACGAGCTAAATTCTCTGTTGTCGGGGGTTAGGTTAAACCTTTTTTTTAATTTTCATATAATTGTTTCTGCTTTAATATTTATGTCTTTTCTTTCATTATATAAGTATTTTAATTTTATTACATAATGCTTGTTGTGTTGATTCATAACTCAATTATTGATTCTTGAGAGCATTTGAAAATATCTCTTGCATCTAGATTTGAATTAATTTACTAAATGAAGCTCGTGTCTAGGAATAAAGTGTGATTCAATCATTGTCTTAAGACCCTTGTGTGAATACAAGATTTATTTATATAATTGGTCAAGGAATTGACGGTTAATAGATAATCTTATGCTCGACTATTGAGGAATTGAGGGCCAGTATTTTTGTGGATTGACATTGATTAATGATAGGAAAGAAAATAAATGCTTTTGTACATAAAAAGAAGATTGGTGAGATTAAACCCAGGCAAGTTCATCACATTATTGTTAATCTTTTTTCTACATTCAACTGTTGATAAAAAAAATAAAATATTCTTTTTATTGTTTTTAAATTTCCGCACATAAAATCAAATTATGAAATTGTTATTAAATATGAATTTATTATAATTGTATTTATTGTATTATATTACACAAATCATTTGAAAAAAAACGATAATTTTATTACTTGCTATATTGAGACTGGTGCGCTTTCCATCATTAACAAAAATAATGGTAACATTATAGTCTAAACAATACTTAGTATCTTAATTGGAAGTGGTTATTGTTCAAAGAATATTTTGTATTAGTCAATAGAGACTACGGTCGAAACAATACTCATTGTCTTAGCCATAAGTGATTGTCATCCAAAGTATACTCTATATTAGTTTGGTGTTCTACAATCTAAACAATACTCAATGGGTTAGTCAAGAGTGGTTGAGGTCCAAAGAATACTCGATTTATAGTTAGGAGTGTTTTTTCTCCAAACAATACTAGAGATTTTTATTTAGGAGTGGTTGAACCAATATAAAAAAAAGATGTGTGTAGTTTCTCTATTTAAGTCTATTTACATTGCATGTTAATTACATCTGCATTAACAAAGGAAGAGAGACATTAAATGAATTCATAAAACTAAAACATTTAAACAAGAAAAATTCTTAAGTATTAAGATTGCATTTGTAACCTACGATCAAACGAACTACCCCTAACTAATTACTTGAACACACAAAACCATAATATAAATTCTCATATTCAGATAGTATCCACAAAAGAATTAAAAATTAATTAAAAGAACAATTCAATCCTCACTTCTCGTGTTTTCCTAGTTTTTTACAACTTTAAGCGACCTTTACTTTTACTTTGTTTTGAGTGAAAAGCTATTTGACCTAGCATTGATAAGTATTGTCCATTATCGAGAATGTTCCAAATGTGATTTATTTGAAGATTGTATTCAACATTTTGAAATTTTTTTCATCATGACATGTATTTTTTTGAATATATGAAGGATGTGTGGGTAATTCAACACAAAGAAAAGTTTGTTAAGGTATTGATGAATAAAGGAATGCACTTAGGGAATACAAGTAATAGGTACATGTTTCCTATAAGTCTTGTGGTTAATTTGTATTGAAAAATTGATCATGATTTTGTATTTACTTTCAGTGCCGAAGCTACACATTGGAACCTAAGGATGTTGCTTGAAAGTAGTGTGAAAGACTTATATAATTATTGAGACAAAGAACATGATAAGATTGCATCATAATGGAATTAAAACATTATTTCATAAGAGTCTTCATGTTGTGGAGCATACCTTTAATGTCATTTTACATAAATGATAGTAGGGAGTTGTCTAAAAAAATATTCATTAAGTCATGTTGTTGAAGACACTAATAGAAAAATGAGATTCTACACCATGTCTTTGACTGCTAGTTTGGTGGGTTAGGTGAGAGAGACCAAAGTAGACTCGTGGATTGAAAACAACAACTAACACACTAAATTTTAGTAGACTAATAGGTCGACTTTAGTGCCAAAACCCTTTTTCCCGTTGTAGTAGGGTCATTTTTTTTTTTTTTTGCAACCCCATATTTTTTCATATGCACTCTTATAAGAATTATTAGAAGACTAAATTGTCCTTTTATATTACTAAATCTTGTCATCATCGTCGTTGTCTTTTTACTATCATCGACCCCTTGTTATAATATCACCCTTATCTATGTATTGTGTCACAAATGAATTAAAAAAAACGTGTTTTGAATTATGTAATTTAAAAATAATTTTTTTCAAAAAAAAGAAAAAAACTTCTAGATAGTGTAGATACTTTTGGATTACACCAAATGACTTTAAATTATACAATCCAAAAATTATCGGAATATATAATTTATTTATTTTTACGCAAAAATTGATTTTTAAAGCACAATCCAAAGTAAAAAAAAACTTTCAAATTGTTTGTCTCAAAGTTTAAAATGATTTTGGAATTGTGTAATTTAGAAGTTTTTTTTTTTTTTTTGTGAGAAAAAAAATTTCAAACTTGATAACATAAAGTAAAGAAAATTTACAAATTACATTAAGTAAAAGAAATTTTAAATGAAAAGGTAAAGTGAAAATTTCATTTTTATAGAGACGAACCAAATGAAATTATTGGAGTTAAAAAAAGAAATCCAGATATAAAGCAAACGAAAATAACTAGCAACACCCATATTTTCCTGCCAGCAAACATCGCGGACCCCATTTCCCTTTTTATCGCAAGTTGTTCAAAAAATATATCAGACGGAATCGCCTGCAGCCTGTAAAGTCAGGAACCTGAAAAAAAAAAAAAAAAGAAATTGGCTGAATGGTCTTCTCAATTCTTTAATGTTATGTTTTTTCAAATTCGTATATAAATTTATAAAATCATCTTTCGTTTTTCCATAAGACCGAAAATCCTGCAAAGTACATCTCACAGGTGTAGGGGTTGTGTCAATTGAGAATCAACTCTTTATTGAAAAGAAGGATAAAGCTGAAGTCGGTCGATTAAGTTTCACATTATTATGTTTTTGAAATTAAAAATGTTGAATAAATATTTTATTAATTCAAGGATAAAATTGATCACCATAATTAAATAAATAATAAATAATAAAATGACAAATATAATGAAGTCTATTTAAATTCTAGAACTTAATTCTTGGTACGTGATACTATATCATTTCTACTAAAAAATATTCCTCATGCCGTGTCTATCCTTTCCAGAACCGTGTGGCGCACACGTGTTCTCTTCCCTCCCCTACAAACACGAGGTCCGGTTCTAATTTCGTGACAGCATCAATACCCTCCACTCGCGACCTCTTTTCTTTTTCATTTCTGCAATTATTCTGAACGGTGCTTGCGGCAGATCTAGATCGCCGGCAATGGCGGACTTGCCGGAAGATTGCCGGCACTCTTCTCACAGTTCAAAGGATCCCGGAAACGGCAAGGACATGGAGGATAGTGTGCACTCTGCTGCCAATGGTACAAATAGCTCTTCAGCCTCAGGTTACTCTAACTCTCTCTCTCGACACTTTTATACTTTCACTGAATTTCTTGTTTGGGTAAGTTAAGTAGTAGTTAACCTGAATTGAAGAAAGAAGTGGTAACGACACGAAGAGAAAAAGGGGAGAAAACTAAGTGATTGAGTTCATTTCTTTTTGATGAAAGCTAGATCGCGAGATTCTTCTTTTTTTTCTTTTTTTGAAAGTTGCTCAGGTTGCTGTGCTGAGTTGTTTTATTTATTTTTTTTCTTTTTGGAAATAGTGTGAGCCGAAATTATGGGATCAGATTCCTTTCGGTGCGGGGCTAAGCTAATGATAATGTATTTGAACCCATAATATAGCGTGTAAATTATGTGATGGAAGATATGAAAATTACACTTGGCAGGGTTAATGATCGGTATTTAGTTAGGGAAGGCAGAGGATAAGCAAAGTTTTGCTGTTCAGAGATATCGATTAAAGGAAATAATATCTAGCTCTGTTTAGGGGTTAAGGCATGCATAAGGTGGTCTCTGCAAGGTCTTTAGAATTTGAATACAATCTAAACAATTTCCCTTGGAGTAGGGCTGCTGAAGGTGGACTCTGTTTTGACCATAAACAAAGCAAGTGAGTTTAGAGTGAGATATCAATTAATTAACGATGGACTTGCGGAAGGTGGACTCTGTTTTGACTTTTCAATCCCTCGATTCAGATGTCCACATTGTGAACCCTCTGTGTGCCTTGCACTGCACGGATTTCTCAATAGGTCTAAGAACTGGAGCTTTAATACTAGCTATAAAGCATTGACTCGATCATAGATACCAAACACGGAATTTAGACAGCTAAAATCTAAAACATTAGACATGGGGCAAGTCATATGTATTATATGATAAACGTCGCAAAAGTTTAAATTGATAATTAAGATTTATATATTCATCTTTAAACAATTTAAGCGTTATAATAAACAATTTAGTTTCTTCTTGATTGTATTCAAAGGAGTCAAAGATTGCTATGAACCATTTCTAGATCTTCTATCCAATTGAGTTAAATAAAAAGAGACAATATATTTTAAAGAGCTTGAATCACTTCTCTTATGTTCTCATACTTATATTGATAGAATTCTGATACAATTAGTCGAGTGAATAGCAAAGATCAAAAGACAAAACTAGAGTATTAGGTACAACTCAGAGGTAGAACACTTAGTAGTTTTCCAATAAAATTATTTAGTGCCTATATTTAATACCTATTCTAACACTCCCTTACAAGCATAGGATATGAATGATAACATTCCAATTATCAATGCAAGGAGCCTGCATGAACTGACTAGCAACACCAACTACGAAAGACAGATTAGATCTAGTAATACTAAGATAAATAAGTTTCCCTACCAATTTTCTATATCTTTCTAGATCAGAAAAATATTCACCTTGTTCTCCATTAATTTCTAATTTGGGTCCATAGGACTATCCAATGGTCTACAATCCAAAATAGTATAAGCCTCTAGATTCATGTCCTTTTCGAATCAGTAGCTCTATACCACATTTGTGTATAACAAAAGAATTGACATCAAAGGTTAGTGAACAATTTAAAGACTTGGTCAATTGACTTAAAGAAATAAGATTGAAAGGACAAGCGGGAACAAGAAGAACAAATTCTAGATTTGAGGAAGGAGAAAGGGAAACTTTACTGATCCCTTGGGGGAAACTTTAAAACCATTGGTTAATATTATGAAATGAGGATTTTTGGGAAAAGAAAGGGATGAGAACAAAGAGGTATTACCACAAATGTGATTAGAAGCACCCGAGTCAACTATATATGGATTTTGACTTCCCACGTGAGATGCAAGCTGTTGGCAAGTTGGGATTTGCATATGATTATGCAAAGTTATTAGATTTCAACCTCATATTCTTAGTATTCTTCATCAGAGAATTTGGGCTCAGGAGCTTCACGTTTAGAGATATTAGCTGCCTTGTCAGGAAAGCCATGCAAAGAGAAGCAGTTTTCTTGAAGGTGACCCACACTTGTAGTACATGCTTTGAGGACGCCCCTACTGCAATGTCCTCCTCTAGCATTGTGCCCTCCTCTTCCACGTGTAGAAATCGTGACAAACGATTCCATAGGTTCTTTAACATTCATGTTTTGAAGAGTTGGAGCTTGTAAAAGCTGTGTCGTCAAGCTTTCCATGGATGTGATTTTTTATATGTTAAAAGTTGATCTCTATGTTCAAAGTTTGGATGTATGGTATGGAGGATCATAACAATATAGAATTTGTCTAGGTTTTTCTTAATCTCGTCTAAGGACTCAACCTCTTAAGAACATTTTCAATTCTTCAGTAGTAGATTGGGCTTCACTCATAAAAGACTTCATGTCTCATGATTTGTTTTCTTAAGAGAGGCAAAATTATTGGTAGAGCCATAAAGGCGTTGAATATCAATTGCAAAAGTATTTTAAGCTTTTTTCCAAAAGGAGTTGTGTGTTTTGAATGATCTAAGAGTAGCCAATAATTTGGGTTTCACATATTGCCATAATAGCGCGCAAAGCTGAAAATTAGTTTTCTTCCATTGTTTAGCTTGATTGGATGACATATTACTCCAGTCTTGCTCAAGGTGATTGCGGAAACCTAGGCAAAGAAACCAAAGTTCAATTGAGACAAACTAAGAGAGATAATTTTTCCCATTAAGTTTTTTAGAAGTAATGGTAGGAGTTCTAGAGAAGGAGGCAATAGGTCCAAAAGACATTTTCGTGGAAGGAGACCAACAAAAGAAAAACAGCCAATAACAAACAAATAGAGGATTTCAGATTTGACTTTCAACCATACTGGAAATGAAGAATCAACAGTCAGGACAGAGACAAGGAGGTCCAGCGAGTCCTCTAAGACCAGACTGAGACCAGCAGAGCAGAATCGACCTGGTCTTCGATGTCGGATACTCTTTCATTAAAAGAGACAATATATTTAGAGAGCTTGAATACCTCTCTTATATCCTCATATTTATATTGATACAATTCTAATACAATGAGTGGAGGGAAGAGCAAAAATCAAAAATAGAACTAGAGTCCTAGGTACAGAGATAGGTACAACACTTAGTAGTTTTCCAATAAAATTATTTAATGCTTATATTTAATACCTATTCTAAAATTCCCTAAGGTGCCATGTTATTTCTTGTAGAATGAATGAAAGAGTATATTCTCTTATTTCTTTCACAACATGAAATGAACAAGGTTGCCGAAGTTGCTTAAGGGCAATCTTTAAAGTTTTGGTACATGAGCACCATGAAACCCCAAAGGTTTTCATCCATTTGACTTCTATCACCTAAAGAGTCAACATCATCAAAGCTTTCTCTTCAATCTAAAAAATTGCAAACTTCACATTCACTTGTATCATTACATTTGCACCAACAAGGTACCCTTTAAAGTAATTCTTTCTTTCAACAATAAGTTTCATATCTTGATATAGAGGAAATTTGTGTAAATAATGTGAAAGATAAATATAGAGGAAATTTGTGTAATTGATGTGAAAAATAAACATTGGAAGTTAATAATTTATATTTAAGAATTTAAAGAATGAGCTAAACAAAAAAGAGGTGTGTTACTCTTAGTCCAATGATCAGTTAATATTGAGTGTACAATCTTCTAAACGGTTTATTATTCACTTTCTACCTTTCTTTCATATGATATATTGTTCTCACTTTACAATTGTCGAGTCCCACATTTCGTATGCCAAGGGAAGAGAAGTTGCGTATGTATTTTGTTTTTTGAGAACATTATAGATGGGAGAGTTGAAATAAAGTAAATAATCTACCTTGTCCCACCAAATATCATCCAATAATGTCTTTTTCACAAATTTTGTCTTTCCAACATCATACTGCACGTAAGAAGATAACCATAACCAATATCTAAAAATTAAAAGTAAAGAAACATGATACGGTACAAAATATCTAGAAATAATAAGAAAAAAGAATAAGAGCTCTGAGAAGAAAATAGGAACCAAGCAACACGAAGTTAGAAAGAAAGAAAGAAAAAAAAAAAAAAAGAACAGAATTGCATATAAGGAATAAAAGGAATAGAAACTAGAAACTTGATAATTGTTACTATACTCATTCATCTTATTATGTTTTCTCTTTGTATCTTCACAAGAAAAAAAATCTTTAGAGAAGAGAAAGAAAAATGTACAAAATAGGAAAGTTACCCTCCTATAAAAGCCAAAGAAAAGTGGAAACTAGACATTCAAGAAAACACAATTAGGTAGCAAAGATTGTCAATGTCTTTATATATTCAACAAAGAAACCTTTGTGATTACTTAAACTTGATTGTGCCAAGGAGCTCTTAGATTCTATATCATACTTGATACATCTCTCGAATTTTGTTTGGAAGTTCTTGTTTAATTTTATGCTCATCTTGGAACTATGCGTAAATGATCTTGTTTTTGCTCCTTATTCAGACGTTCTTGGCAAGGTGTTGTCTAAAGTTACCACAATGCCAGTAGACATATCACATGGAGATAAATTAGAGTCAAGTTCAAGTAAGTTTAGGATGGAAAGGTCAAAGACAGAGAAGCTTAGACACTTAAGTCCTGAAGATGCAGCACAAATTTTTGATGACAAAATTCCCGTCCAAGAGAAGGTATATTTTTGTGTTTTTTCATCTTTTACCATATACACTTGATAAAGTTTTCATGTATTTTGGTAAATTCTTATGCATTGTTTGGATAGGGGATTTGGTTAGAAAAATGAAGCTAGGAAATTGATGATTATTTTCAAACATGATATTTGATATTTATAAATATGGAAATATGTAAACCAAAAAATTAGGATTACTTTTCTTTCTTTGTTCTACTTGAGAAAAAAAATGGAGAATGAATTTGAGAGAGTGAATTCCCCTTTCTTAGGATCTCATTTATAATGACATTGTGATTTCAAATAAAGCAAATGAGAGGGAAGAAAAGAGAATAAGAAAGCTCATATCTAGAAACTAGGTACAACACAAAGCATATAAAAACTCTTCAATAAATTCTATTTAAGATGATTTATTCTAACAGTCTCGCTCAAGCTGGAGCACAAAAATTGTGTGTGCCAAGCTTGGAAGAAATGAATTCAATTCAAGGTCCTCTCAAGGATTTTAATATATCTGCAGGTTGATCATTTGATTGACAAACTCAGTGCAGATTTCTTTGTATAACAACTTTTCCAGAATAAAATGAAAAATGAGAGTCAATTTCTATGAGTTTAATCTTTTCATGGAACACTTGATTGGAAGTAATGTGGAGAGCAACTTGATTATCAAAGTACATCTGTATTTGCTGAATCTCACAAAAATATAATTCTTGGAGGAACTGTTTTACCTATATAAGCTCACAAGTGAGAGTTGTCGCTGCCGTTCAACAGTTGATTGAGCAACCACATTTTGTTTCATGCTTTTCCAATAGATAATATTTTCTCCAAAGAAAACACAATATGTTATAGTGGAGCATTTGCCCATAGTAGAACCTGCTCAATTAGCATTACAATATCTAGAGATTTTGGTATTCCCTTCATCTTCATAAAGTAGACCTTTCGTGGAGCCTTTTTGAGATACCTTGGAATATGGGTGATAACATTCCAATGATTAATACAAAGATTATGCATAAATTGACTCACAACACCATAAGACATATGTGGTCTAGTAATGGTAAGATAAATAAGAGATTTTGGTATTCCCTTCATCTTCATAAAGTAGACCTTTTTGTGGAGCCTTTTTGAGATACCTTGGAATATGGGTGATAACATTTCAATGATTAATACAAGGATTATGCAGAAATTGACTCACAACACCATAAGACATATATGGTCTAGTAATGGTTTAGGTTTTTTGACCGGACTTCTATATCTTATAGAAAGTTTCTCTTTGTTCTGCCATTAATTTGTGATTTGGATCCACCCGACAATTTACAGGTTTGCAATCAATCATATATGTCTCTTTTAGGATGTTAAGGGCATATTTCCTTTTATTGAAAGTGCTCAAAATATTGAGTTTTAGTGATTGCCAAAGTAGAGCACAAAGTTATAACTCAATTTTTTTCCTAGTATTGAACTTGATCTGGTGGTACTCTACTCCCATATTCTTCTGAATGATCATGAAAACCTTGCCAAGGAACCAAATTTTAATCGAGGCAGACCAAGGTAGGTAGTTTTTCCCATGTAATTTCTCAGAAGTTATAAAAGGAGTCCCAAGATGCTGTCTATGTAGTTGTAATTTGACCAACACTAATTCGGCTACCCAAAACTCCATTGGTATATGTTTTTTGTCAACAAATTTCTTCATTCGATGTTGTGATTTACTCAAATGAGCTTTTAGTTGAGTGATGGTGAGGTCTCATTACTGCAATAATTCTTTTCGGGAAGGTGGATTAGTGTAATCCAATTGATGGTTGGCAATAGTTGGGGTCTCTAACATACACAGCTCGAGAAGGAGCCATGCCAATGCTAGAATGGAAGGAACTATTGTACCAAAATTCAGCCTATGGAAGTAACTTACTCCATTCCCTTGGATTATCCACAATGAAACATGTCAAATACATCTATAAACGTGTATTGAGGGCCTCCGATTCTCCATCACTTTGAGGGTGATATGCTGAGCTCATGGAAAAAGTGTCACTCAATTTAAAACCACCAAATGTATGAGGCTCACGTTAATAGAAAAAGAGAAGTGCAGATAAGACAAGAATTATTGAAATACCTCTGTATTGTATTATAAGTATTTAATAATTGGATATCTTACATAATGGAAAGAAGGAACACTGTACCGGTGAAACAAAATACAAAGAAAAAAGTAAAAGATGCTCCCTGAAGGGCCAGAGAGAATATAGATTTCTACAAAATTTCTACCCGTTTCTCCTTTTCTCTAATTCTTTTATGAAGATCTCTTTCAGCACAAAATCTTGGATTGGCCCTCCATGTGCGCTCACTTTTTCTGCTAACCTTGTTTTCCTCGACCTCCTTTTCTGTTAACTTTGATTTCCTTATCCTCTGGCACTTATATATTATGCATAACGGTTTTTCCACGTTCTTCTCTCACCACTTCATCATTTCTATGTGATTGTGTAATGACGATTCTGCCCTTGTAACAGGTCCTAGAATTGATTGTCTATGTAACAAGTTTGTTGCATTATTGCATGTGCTCCCGTTTGAGTGTTAGATGTTTCTTAGGCATGGGCTTGAGCCTGAGCCCCATCTCCATGTAATGCTGTGCTGTGCTACGTATTATATGTATGCTTGTGTCTATTTCTTTGCCATGTATAATATACACAAGGGAATTCCATAACATATGACTCTACTGTTTCTCTCTACACATCCAATGTTATCAGTTACAAAACCTAAATATAGACGAGGTTGACTTTCTCATCATTATTATTATTATCATTATCTTTATTTTTGTTTTTAATAATGTATGACTGGTACTTCAGTTGATTTTTACAACTGTGCAGCTTAAATTGTTGAACAGAATAGCTACTGTTAAAGATGATGGAACTGTAGAATTTGAAGTTCCTGTAGATGTTGAGCCTGAGGCAATTGTTGCTCAATCCAAAGAAGTAAATCATGTTGTTGATGATTCACTTGATGCAACGGACTTTCATTACATCCCACCATTGAATATAGTCATGCTTATAGTTGGTACACGAGGAGATGTGCAACCATTTATTGCAATAGGCAAACGCTTGCAGGTATGGAGGCATATTCTTATGTCCTAATTTTCTCTTTTCCTGCTTCAGTAATGCATACACATAAGCACATGTGGAGATTTGTTGCCTTTTTGTTAAGGTAGGTGAATGATTGTATCTATAAATACACTTTATAATGTTTATGTTTTCCGCTTCTTATGTATTGGTTATAAATTAGAACCATTCATGCACATGAGGAGATTTGCTGCCCTTGTTAAGCTGGTGTGAGTGCTGTGTTAAGTATATCGTGTAGTTTGTTTTTCTGGTAGTTTTTTATCCTCTTTCTCTATATAAAGAGAACTGTTATAGTTTTGCATGTTACAATTAAAGTTGCATCTTCTTTGTTTTTCTTCTCTGTTGCTCCGCTCTTTCTCTTTCTGTCAAGAACTCCAGTGTGGTATTAAGAAGAAACCATAGGAGAGGAAACAAATTGAGCTTTAGTCATCCTTGTTTTATGCAAAAGATCATGAATATACTTGCTTTGAGTCATCACTAAAGAGTTGTTTGGCTGATATTGAATTTTTATTCCCAGAAAATAATTTAGTCTGCCCAATTGTTTAAGAGAAAAAGTAGAATTCAAACTAGAAGATATTTGTTGAACAATAGAAATAGATGTACCTATAATAATGATGTCATCAACATATATCAATATGTAAACATTTTGATGATTATGTTAATAGACAAATAAAAATGGACCAACTTGCTTCAACAAAATCCAAGCTTTAACAGACTAGTTTTAAGCTTGTCAAACCACTGTCTCGGTGCATGTTTAAGACCATAGATAGCTTTACTAAGCTTGCAGACTAGAGTTTTGTCCGTAGTCTCAAAACTCGGAGGTTGTATCATACAGTTTCATCAAGATTTCCATTCAATAAGACATTATTGGCATCCACTTGAAACAAATCCTTGTCATTAATTAAAGCAATTGTAAGAATTATTCTTGTTGAATATGACGTGCTTAGCCCATGTTTTCTGTTATTTTGTTACTATTTCTGTTATTTTTATCATTTATAAATAAACATCCTTTTATGTGTATGTTCACATAATTCATAAGGGAATTAATTCTATACTTATTTCTCTATTTTAATATGGTATTTAAAGCCTAGGGTTAGGGTTAAATTTTTTTCTGTGAACCCACTGTTTACCGTCTCATTTAGTTGCCTCCGTCGCCCTGCCTCCGTCGCCGCTGCCGTAACCTTTGCCGTCGCTGCCGCCGCCGATTGGGTTGGCGACACCACCATCAGGAGCGCCTCATCCAGGAGATTACTGTGCCTTTGGAATTGCGGCAATCAGAGCACCGATGCGCTTGCAGTGGCCATTTTAGTTCCGATCACCGTCACTGCTGCCGCCACACGTGGCAGCGCGTGCGGCGACTTTTCTGGCGGCGATTACTGCCGTTGTGATCTCCGTCCTGCAAGCATTCTGGATCTGTCTTCATTATTTTGATTGGAGCACGTTTGAATTTTTGCGTTTTTTCTCTCTCCTCCATGGATTCTTCCGCAACTACCAACGCCTCCTCTACTTTCCCTATACCAGATCACTATACTAATTATGTCAATGTTTATTTGTCAATTGACAAATTAGATGGTAAAAATTATATTACTTGGGCTTCGGAAATTAGGTTATGGCTTAAGAGTCAAGGTTATATTGATCATCTTACAACGTCTGTTGCTAATGTTCCTGAGAATGAGATTTCTCGTTAGTCGAAAATTGATGCTCAATTATGCATGGTTCTCAAATCGACCATTCACTCGTCTTTGAAACAAATTTTTCGCTCTTGTGAGACGTGTTCAGAAATTTAGGAACATGCCAAATTATTATATATCAATGATACTCAACGTCTTTATGAAGTATGTCAAAATCTCCTTCATGTTGCTCCGAAACGTCTTGATGGTACAATTTCTGAGTATCTTGGTAAAATTCATGATCTTTTTCATGATTTTAATGAATTGTTGCCTCCTGCATCCACTCCGTCTCAAGAGATAGAGCAACGGTCCAAGTCTTTTATGTTGTTAGCATTATATGGACTTCTTGATGATTATTCTCCTGTCCGTGATCAGATTTTGGGATCTTTTATTGTGCCCACCCTTACTTCTACTTCTTCCACCCTTATGCGTATACTAGATAAATCCCACAATGATATATCTACTTCAGGTGTACCAGATAAATCCCACAATGATATATCTACTTCAGGTAATGACTCTTCTGCTTTAGTATCTCAATGTGATGACCGCACTCGTTCTTAAAAGCCGAACAAAGGGCATTATAAATGTGACCATTGTGGCAAACTTGGCCACAAAATTGACAGGTGTTATGCCTTACATGGCCGTCCTCTTAAAACTGCTGCGGTTGTCCAAGCAACTCCTGTGTCACCTTCTACCATGGATTCTACTTCATCTGATATCTCAAGTCCACCAATTATTTTCAATGAATTTCTTAAATGGTATGAGGATCGTCAGAACTCTGGTTCCATTGCATCTATTGCATATACAGGTATCTCTTTTGTTGGGCTCACCCACTCCAATTCTCTTGGTCCTTGGGTTCTAGACTCAGGTGCCACAGATCATATTACTGGTAATAAATCATTTTTCTCTTCTTTGTCTACCTCTGGTCATTTACGCTCCATCATCATGGGTAATGGTTCTAAGGTCTCATCCCATGGTGTTGGTACTGTTCATCTTTTCCCTTCTTTGCCTATTGACAATGTTCTTTATGTCCTTGGGTCATCTTTTAATTTATTATCTATCAATCGTCTCACTCGTTCTCTTGATTGTATTATTTCTTTTATCAAAGATTCTGTTTGTTTACAGACCGGAGTTGGAAGTGGATGATTGGCACTGGATGTGAGTCTCATGGTCTTTACTGTTTACGAACATCTGCTCATGTTGGCATGGTCATGGACTCTCCATCTCTTCTTCATGCTCAATTAGGACATCCTAGTCTTATCAAGAGGCAATAACTTGTTCCAAGTTTATCTAAGTTGTCCAGTTTGTCTTGTGAGTCGTGTCTTTTAGGGACACATTCCTAGTAGTGTCTCTCAACATGCTTCGTCCCCTTTTGTCTTAATTTACTCTGACATTTGGGGACCTAGTCGTCTTAAGTCTAATTTAAGATTTCAGTATTTTGTTATTTTTATTGATGATTATTCAAGATGTACTTGTTTATTTTTAATGAAAAGTCGTTCTGAGTTGTTTTGAATATTTTAAATTTTTTTTAATGAGATTAAAAATCAATTTGGTGTTTCAACTCGAATCTTACGGAGTGATAATGCTCGTGAGTATCTTTATCAGTCTTTTACGACTTTTATAAAATCTCCCGGCATTCTTCACCAAACCTTTTGTGCTTATACACCTCAACAAAATGGGATAGCTGAGTGCAAAAATAGACATCTTGTTGAAACTACTCGTACTCTTTTGATTCATTGTGGGTGTCAAAATCACGTTACTTTTATATTTTAGGAAGTTTTATATTTTATCCTTGATGTAATTTTATTCTGTATCACAGCAGTGTCTTTATATTAATATTAAGATTATGTATTTAAGGACAATCCCACAATTATAGGGATTTGTCTCCTTAGGATCAGTTGCTAATATTTCCTAAAATAGCCAGCAGGCTCATGTATATATAGGTCCAATGACCTCATAATTTAA
>Ga0099824_1006439_pt1 | contig 16108 bp, 8 predicted proteins | sample SiratrowhiteBW_FD_76837 | JGI IMG/M metagenome (GOLD analysis project Ga0099824, IMG submission 76837) | Root nodule microbial communities of legume samples collected from California, USA - Siratro white BW | ecosystem: Host-associated > Plants > Roots > Nodule | place: USA: California...
TATATAAATATATATATATATATATATATATATATATATATATATATATATATATTAATTTAATTGATGTTAACGTCTTGATCTAATAAATGGGTCTTCTAACCCAAAAAAAAATGATATCAGACAACTTAGTTACTTTTTAGATAGACTGTAACTTTTTTTTTTTTCAGACCAGCAAACTATTTTAATCTACTTTAAAAATATTTTAAAAAAATGCATAAAAAATAAAATACATATTAAAATTAAATTATATCGATAAAACTAATTTAATTATAATAATTTTAAATATCAATCGATATAAATTATAGCATATGTTTGTATTCTAAAAATATTATTATTTAAATATAATTAATATTTTATAAAACAGTCTACTCATAAATATGATAATAAGGTCAGTTAAAACCTACTTAGACGACAAACGAAATCGACTGGATCAAATGATTTAGTTCAAGTTAGAAAACAATCTCTTTTACTTAACACAATTCGTTTTATAGAGCTTTTTGAACCAACTCATCAAAATTAAGCTTGTTTGAACACTTCTACAACTATACAGAGGCTTGCATCACATAATTAAAGTGATTGAAGTTCTTACCATAGAAGAACACAATAAATAAATAAAAAATACAATTTCATCCATGAAGAAATTTGGGGAAAGATATAATTTAAGACATAGAAACGCATTAAAACTTTTACACTAAATAAAAAAATATTTTAAGACTTTTTTTAAAGATGTTTTTAAAGGTAAAAACAGTAATATACTTCTCTTAAAAATATGGTTTATGAGAGCAATATACTTCAATTTATTATTTTACGCAGTATATTTACAAGTTAAAATACACTAAAAAAATTACTTTTTGCCATCGTATCGACTCCTCTGGAAGAAAAATAAGTTAAGTATATTAATAAACTACCAGCAACTTACGACATCAATGGTACTTTTCTAAAATGCAAATATGCATTTTATAAATAACAAATATTTGATAAAAATAGATTTAATTACACTTTTACATTTAAATAACAAATAATTTATAATTTAACGATTTTAATCCTTCAAATTTGATTTCCAAAATTGAAATTTCAAATATCAGAAATATTTTTATTCTGTGATAATGTGAAATTGTTTTATATTTTCTAAATTTTAGTTATTTATAGAAAAGGTTAAAGTTATAATTTAGTCGCAGTATTATCAATTTTGTCCTTCTACATAAAAACTTGTTAAATTAATTCTTACATTCAATGTTACCGATTTTGGTCTATGCTAATTCCTTATATATATATATATCTTGAGTAATAATTTTAGTTTAATATTTTTTTTAAAGTACAAAAAAATTTAGAGCCCACCGCATACATAAAAATTAACATTTACAAATATATAGACCAGTTTAACAATTCTTATGTATTAAAAAAATTGAGAATCCACGACTTATATAAAAATTTATGTTTAATCAATAAAAAAATTTTCTAATTGTCATCCCCTCCAACCTTCCCCTCCCTTAAACTCCTTAATACGCTCTCATCCCCGATAACATCCCACAATCCTTAAACTCAAACACCCCAGATCCAACAGATAAAGAAAAATCAGCCATCAGATAACCTCAATCTCCTTGCACCAAAGTCTATTTCTCTCTATATTCACGCCATCTGAGAAAAAAAAAAAACATGAATATCTCAGTTACATATCAAAACTCCGACAATTCAACCACCAATCCTCAAGTTCTATGTTAATGAAACCTCAAGCATGCAAGTGAATGCTCAAGGAAAAACATTAAAGAAATACAAACATTAAAAGGCAAAAACAATTAGAACTGAAGGAATAGTTTGCCACCAGCAATCCACCGTAGTTGTCCATAACAATCCCTTTCTCTCAATTCTCCTACTCCCCCCATCTTTCTCTTCCTCACCCTAGCCAAATCCAAAAAGAAAAAGTAATACATTACATAAGAGACAGATGCGTGTAAGAGTGAAAGTTGAGATGTGAGTATTGTGAAGCAGACTGTGCTTAACATTCCAAAAGTTATATAACATCATGTCAATAAAAATGTTCTGTCAAGGCTGGGCATAATTAAGCCATTTTTCTTCTCTTTGCTACGCTAATAATAACTTCATCATCAGAATCAGTGTCATCGTCATCTTCAGAGCTTAGAGCCTTAGACTTCCTCTTGTTGGACTGCTTTGAAGTGGAGTTCGTTGTATTCTTTTTAAGAGAAGACAAAGTGGAAGTTGGGGTTTTCTTCTTAACTGTCACAGACTTAGTGCTACTCTTCACAGCTGATACCACCTTAACAGGAGAAGACAGCTTCTGCGGACATTTCTTTTGCTTCTTCTCAAATACTTTTCTCGCAACTTCCTTAGGAAGCAACCCCGATTCCATCAGCCTGCAATTACATGCAGTCATGGTCATGATAAATGAACAGTCTTCTATTCTTTATAAACTATGGAAGGTATGTTTTATTGCTTAAAGATAACTGCAAATAACACAGATTCTCTTGCTTAAAAAATGACTGCATTTTGATACATGCTTAGTGTAAACTTTCAATAGTATGTGTCACTTGTTGCTTAAGGTTTGTCACTACATGCTGAGGAGTGTTTTCATGAGTGACACCAAGGTTCAGTAAATAACTGACGAATCAGAAAATAATTCATGACAAAACTTAGAAAAAAATAAAAACTAACACAAATAATTTAAGTCAAGAAAAGATTAAAAAATCGTCATAACATAAACAACTTTCAAAAGAAAAAACATAAACATGGGAAGTGAGGAACTACACTGCCAAAACTATTTAACTATAAATAAAAAACTTATGCCAGATCTACCACTTAAATCACTCTGATGCAAAATGTACTAATGTTGGCAACTGGTAGGTGCTACATACCCTAGGGATACGTTTACAAATTGTTATGACTGGGAATACATACCCTAGGGATATAAGAGGGGGACTCAATTGAGCCAACATATGCTAATTTTACCCCGTCATTCTTATTTTTGTTTTCAAGTTGAGAATCAGAGCTTGTCCATCTCAATCATCCTTTGAGAGGGATGAAAAACTGGTCAATCTCAAGGTGTAATGAAAGACAGGGGGGCCTCCAGAACTGCCTTTAAAATGGTTTCTCCTTTGCCCAAACAATTTGATATTTTACCAAAACTCACTCAAGGTGTTATGAAAGCTGGGAAATTACTATTGAGCCAAATGCTCGCCTCAGCTCTTAACAAAATTGGTTTCATTCAATCGCGTTCAAGGTTACACATGAAACAGTATTCCACCACCCAGAAAAAGTCCACTTCAATGGCAAAGACATTTAGCCAGATATTATATCCTTATCAAATGAAAACAATCCATAGGGCATTTAGCTAACCGAGACCCTAAACAGTTCATTATTCTAAGCTTTTGAAAATTTGCTTTATATTCAGTTACATGTGCTATTTTTAGCTAAAAGCATGGTAACTGTTATTTAATCGCTACACTCATTATTAGCTCAAAAGCATAACTAGTCAATTCAGAGTGAGTGCTTCACAGGCTCTTTTGGTGCTATTTCAGCTAAATTATACTCCACAAATATTGTTACAAGGGGTTAAAATTTTGTAAAAACTAAGTCCAACGGAGGCAGAAAACAGTAACAAAGCAACACAGCCTTCTTTGATAAATCACAATCTAGTTCCTTCTTTCCTTCATTCTCCAAAGTAAAGTTCTAGATGAAAAAAAAAAAAAAAAAAAAAAAAAACAAAAAAAAAACGGAAAATTGTAATAAAAAAAAAAAAAATAAAAAAAATAAAAAAAAAAAAAAAAAAAAAAAAAAAAAAAACTCACCAGATTTGTGACATTTCGCTGTGGGGAATTTGTGCGTATAAACTCTCATAGAAAATCCGAAGAGGGTCTTTCTGGAAATAGGAAAAATTACAAACCTGTTACTCAAGTCAAAACTTTAAAATACCCTAAACAAAAACAAGAGCCAAAGAGAAGCATTCGCATACCTCCTCAGGTGGATCACGTTTCTGGCCAGGTAAATCATAAACCTTTTTCTCTCTCTTCTTCTTCTCCTCCTCCTTTACTTTCTCCTTTATCTTCTTCTTTTTATTCACTTCCTACAATTTTAAACCCAACCAAATGAAGTAGAAACACAGTTTACTCCATATCATACAATGAACCATTGAAAACAAGTAAAATAACAAAAATGAAAAAGCAGAACTAAAAAAAACCTTGGAGTTGGAGGTTCTTCTGGCGAGGGGAATGTCGTCGTTGATTTCTTTCTTGACTTTAAGTTCCTTCTTGACGGTTACAGTTTTAGGTTCCTTCTTCACGGAATCGGCCTCTTCTTTCTTAACTTTCGCGACCTTTTTGGGAACGGAACTCTTGCTGTTGGACGACTCCTCCTTCTTCACCGGCTTGGAATCTTCCGAGGCCATTTCTCCGGAAAATCAATTTCAATCTACAATAACGGGAAAATTCACATTGGGGTTGTGAATTCCAAAACTGTATGTTTTAGACAGACAAATTGGGCCGGGCCTCGAACAAGGCCCAATAATTTTAAAATATGGCTTTTACTTCCTGCATCCCCTTTGAACCTACTCGACAATATTCTAATTGACTATTTTACTCTTTTTAAAGTGATTCTGAATTATTTGTTCTATTTTTTTTTAAATACTCCCTCTGAAATTCATGAAATACGTTATGAAACATATTTTTAAAATAGGATAAGATATTTGGAATAATATTTTTAAAATAAAAATAAATATAAAGAACAGTGAAAAGTAGAAGTAATATTGATTGATACTTTTGTAATGTTCAATTTGCGAATCTCTTACACGTTCATTTACAAAGTTTGATAAATATATGCTTTTAATTATCAAATCAAATCAATATAAAAAAAATTGTGTCCAAATGTAATCATATGTAAATTTTAAAATAATAGCAGCATATTTTACAAGTAAAAAAATGTTAACAAAATGGTATAAAATTGTTTTATGCGTTAAAAAGGCACTCTTATTAAATCAAGTAAATAACTTTTTATTATTAAAAGAAGTCCAGGTTAAAATGGTTAATGATACTTTAAATTTGTGATATTTTGGAGAGTGAAATCTTACAAAAGAAATTCACAAAATAATGTTTTGACGAGAAGTTGAAGCATTCTTAGCCCAGACGTGAGAATTTGTCCTTCCGTAAAAAAGCTGTGGGTGGAAAAGCAACGAAGAATATATTCACCAGTTCTCCATTGAACAAAGGCCGCGCGTGGCTTTTCCTTTGGTATCAATCCCAAAGAGAAGGTGGTGTGGTTGGAGATATAATCCAGCGTAGAATTTATGCTAAAGCGAACACACAAATACAAAAAAATCTGTAGCATTATATTAAATATACTTCTGTTTGGTTTTCTCCTACGTTATAAATAAGAGCCACTGCACTATGTTGTCATAAGAAATAAAGTGAGAGAAATTCAAATGGCGTGGTTGTGGAAGGAGAGAAGGGGTCCAGCATGGAAGCAAGGGTGGACAACGAACACTTTGTGCTCTCTTTCTGCGCCGCCTTTGCAACTCCTCACCATAGTTGCCATAGTCATGTTTTTGTTGTTTGTTCCGTCTTACGTTAACTTCAAGTCCACCGTGCAAACAGCCAACCTCGCCTTCCACGTGTTCCTCTTGCTGTTGCCCCTTTTCTTGATTTTCGTTGCCTACGCCATCTCCAAACATGGATCGCGCCTTGTGCTTCCGGCGCCGCCACCATTCTTTGGTGGCATACGAGTGAGAACAGAAGGTGGCTTTCCCTGGGGCGTGGCGGCGCTGGTGGTGTTGCTTTTTGTCTTGGCCTCTTACCTCTCCAATTTCAGGTCCATGTGGTCACCACTCGTTTGGAGACCCTATTAGCATGCTACAACCATCATATGTAAGTCATCACCCATTTTTGTGTATCAGATCATAATATATTTAAAAATATATATATTTAATTTTCTTAATTTGGATAGCTTTAAGTCTGAAATTTTACATGAAAATATCAAATTAAAAGGAAGGGAATTCTAATTATATTTTTATTTTTTTATAAATAAAAATTGTCTATACCTCAGTCACTCTGATTCACGACATCTTGTTTAGTAATGAAGCAACGGTGTCTAAGATTTTCAGATTCCACACACATTATTAATTTCGAAAGTAAAAGAATACTGTTATTGAAATGAAGTGGGTGAGGAAATTATTATACATAATGGTTCGTACAATCAGAATCTCTAAAATTAATGTTTAGAGTTAAATTCATCCCACTCTTAATTTCAACGAATCAAATAAATGATTTGTACTGTTCTGTCTCTCTCACACATATGTATGTGTTTTCTTTTTCTAAAATCTGCATCTACAATTATAATTAAAATTTGGTTTTTTCATTGAATAAGACCAACAAGATTTGTGGGTTTGGTTACGTTTTGTTTTATAAATCTTCCAGTTTTAAGTAAGTTGATGTTCTTAAGAATTTATTATACTGCTGAGAATAGACTTCTTTTATTCTCATTGCATTTTTTTCAGGGAGCGTTTGGCAAAAGATATTTTTATTATTTTCAGATTTTGAAATTAGAGAACTATGTTTTCAATATTCAATTTATCTTTTAAAAATAATATTTACATGAAACCATTTTTTTGGAATAGTTTTTTCCAACCTCTCCGAAAAAAAAAATATGATAACGAGAGATGAGGATAAACATTCTTGGATTGAAATAAATTATTAATAAAGAAATACTGTTATTTCTATTAAACAATTTAATAGGATAAAAATAAATATTTTAATAAAAGTAAAAAAGTAATATTTAATTTCTAAAAATTTATATAAACATTCCCAATAATATTTAAATAACCAATCAAAATTTAATGATGTATAAGAAAAAATATAATATTGGTTTTATCAATTTAAAAATATTTCTCTAGCATAAAAAAAAAAGTCTTCCAATGTATTAATATATGTATCTTCTTGCGTCCAAGCAACGCTTTAGACTCAGGTGATCTATCGTTCTATAGTTAAAAAGATAATATAACGAATAAATTTTTTTAAATTAATTTTATAGGTTTCAATTTCCTTCTTTATCCTATTTTTTTCGTTGTTTACACCACTGATTATTAAAAAAAAAATCTTTCTATCCATATTAAACCAGCATTTATTCTTTTGACAGTGATCAATCATTCAAATATTATTTGTGTAATTAACGGAAGTTGACTTTTATTTTAATTTTATCTTTGTGTTCTGTCTTTAAATATTATATCTAAAAAATTCCCACAAAACTGGTAAAATATTTTTACACCATTTGCATTAATGGGCCATTACCAAATTCGTGAGTGGGCCGTGTCGTGTACGCACCCACCCACCTTCATAAATGAAAAACGGAGGGAGATGAAGTGGGAAGAAGAGTGGTTGAGCAACCCACCCGTCGCATATATAAGTAATAGACCAACACTTCCAAAACAATGTCACACGTGTCGTTCTAAATCATCGTCAAGTGATAACGCAGATTACATACATTGGATTGCATTTTTAGCTTCTTTCGGAACAAGTAAGAAAACAAAAGACCAGACAAAGTTAACAAATTATCTGTTGGGAAAAGAAAGAAAAGAAAAAGAAGAAGAATGAAGGGAAGCAAGAGGCCGATCCACGCCGTGACGACATGGTTTCGGCGGCAACCGCCCAAGATGAAGGCCTTTCTTGCGGTGCTATTCGGGCTGGCCGCCTTGCTCTTCCTCAGAATGGTCGTTCATGACCACGACAGTCTTTTCGTTGCCGCCGAGTTTGTCCATGCGTTGGGAATCTCCGTCCTCATTTACAAACTCACCAAGGAAAGAACCTGTGCCGGTACAAATCCCTTCATTTTCATTGCAATCTTACCTTCATCGCCTTTTTTTCCCCAAAAAGTAAAAATTACCGTTGACATTTCAGGGTAGGGTTGTGTTAAATTGGACCTTTGAGTTTATGTGATTTTTGCGGTGTTTTTTCGACCCTGTTATGGTTTTAGCGGAAATTAATATTGCATGTTTTTTGTTTGCATGTGACGGGGGACTTTAAATCATCGCAGGGCTTTCGCTGAAATCGCAGGAGCTGACGGCAATATTCCTAGGCGTAAGACTTTACTGCAGTTTTGTGATGGAATATGATATACACACCTTACTCGATATGGCGACATTGGTAACGACCATTTGGGTTATTTATATGATACGCTTCAAACTCAATTCTAGCTATATGGATGATAAGGATAACCTTGCAATATACTATGTGGTAAGTCATCTATGTTTTCTGTATAGACCAGAGTATGTTTCTTTTTGTAAGTGAACAATATACTGTGCGCTTCTTTTGTTTTCAGTTGGCAATGTTGCTTTTGTTAAGCATCTCACAAAATCTCGTATGTAGTTTTTATCAACCGGCTAATGCCTGAAGAACACTTGCCTAAGAAACTTTTTTTGTTCTGTTAGGCGTTAAATACAAAGACTGCAGTTGGTCAAATTTGAGGTTTCTTCTGCAAAAATTCGGAATAGGGCTGTGTTGAAAACAGTTTAGGAGCTTCTCAAATTTATAAAATTATTATATTATGTTATCTTTATGTTTATTTTAGATGGATTTCCCTTTTTCCTACTCCTTAAAAGGAGTATGGTTTTCAAGAAAAAGGGGGAAGGGAAGGAGGTTGTTTGAATGTGTTCTGTGATTCCTTCTAGCTTGTTTGGCTGGATTACCTGTTTGGAAACAGAGGTGCTAATGTCTGACTTTGAAGAAGGTGATATATGACATGTGCTTAGTTCAATTTTTTGATTTTAAAATCTTCATTGATGAATCACATTTTGAAATTTCAAAATGGCTTCAAGGCAGCGGAGTTTTCACTTTTTCATTTGTTATTATTTTTATGAGTTTTCTGTTTATCTTGAATGGAATTGTCTTAGTTTTAAACACAAGTAGCCAACTTTATCTCTCAATGAAAGTATTTTTGTCATAGCAACTAGGATATTATATCTTTTATAACTAAGATATTTTATCTTCTATGTGACCAAAATGAATGGATGATTCAATTTCTCTGCCTTTGAGTATTGGGTGTTCTAATTTTCTTTTATCAAAATGTAGGTGATACCTTGTGCTGTGCTGTCCTTGTTTATTCATCCAACAACCCGGCATCATACAGTTAATAGGATTCTGTGGGCATTTTGTGTTTATCTTGAAGCTGTTTCTGTTCTCCCTCAGCTGCGGGTTATGCAGAACGCTAAGGTCTCAAAGATATACTTTTATGCCTATGCCTTTTCTTTATTATCTTTTAATTGTTTGGAATGGTGATGATGATGTTGTAATTGTTTCCTTTGCCAGTTAGCCTTGCTAAATAGAGTGATCACTCAATTTTGCATGTTAGTCTTTCTAAATAACGTTGGATCTAATTCTTAAATTCAACTCTCAGATCGTTGAACCATTCACCGCACACTATGTTTTTGCCCTGGGAGTTGCAAGGTTCTTGAGTTGTGCACATTGGGTTCTCCAGGTTTGTCAAATTTTGAACTCCTCCAAGTTTTTTTTATCACCTAGTTCTTGAAATACATGTACGGATGTATCCTAATATCCTGTAGATACGTGGTTTGGAATTATGCATACTTTAGTTGAAGTATTTCCTTGAATGTTTCTGTATGACATTCCTACTTTGAACTAATTTACCCACACGACAGTAATGTTCTGATGGTTTCTAAGGGGAGTTGTTGCATAAGAATTTTGGCATCGAGACCTTTGGTTTGCCTGTTAGATCTTTTGACCTTCTCAACCTTTAATATCCAATGACAGATAGGCCAACGATATAGTTTAGCCCCGTTTTGGTTACCTTTTTACCTTGCGTGTGCTTTTCGGTTGTAAAACTCTAAAGGACAAGAATGTTAAGCTCTATCATGTTCATAATAGGTGACTATAAACAAGTTACATGAATGAGTTTTTAAAAAAATTGAAGTGAATAAATGACCGTTAACTCATGCAAGAAATTTGATTCATTTACCTCCTTGATTTATTTTTTTTCTTCTTTTCCTGTGAGTACTTGTTAAGTTTATTGAAACTGATTGTATGATCGATGGAATGGCTGCTTTGTCTTCCTCAGGTATTGGATACTCGTGGACGTCTACTAACTGCATTGGGTTATGGATTGTGGCCTTCATTGGTTCTTCTATCAGAAATTGTTCAGACTTTCATCCTGGCAGATTTTTGCTACTACTACGTCAAGAGGTGGATAGTAAAATTCAAAGAATATGCTATGTCTTAATATGCTCTTGTCAACTTTCTAACTCTCTTTTCATCCTTCCTTGGCTTCAGTCTTGTTGGGGGACAACTTGTTGTTCGACTTCCTTCAGGAGTGGTGTAACTTTGACATTCCTTCAGATCCCTCAAGTTGAACAATCCTTTAGCTTGTAGCACTCAGAAAGTCAGAATAGCTGTAGCAGCTAGAGGAGTTTGATATGTTATGTATCCGCGTCACTGAGTGAACTTCAGTTGAGAATGTACTATACATGTAACTTACTGAAATTTTAATTCATCTTTTGTTTTGATCAGTTCTTCAGGTTGCTATATTAATTAGTAGTTAACAGATATCAAAATATCAAATATATTAAATGTTGGTTTAGATAGGAGCAAATGGCAATTGGTGTTAAGAGAATTTAACTGTAACGAGCAAATGGCTAGATGGATTTGGTGTTAAGAAAATTTTGTAGTTTTTGTACAAAAGCATAGTAATTTTGTGCATGATCAAGTGGGAAAAGGAAAAGAAGGAAGGTGTCACTTTGTCTCTCCTCTAACTTAGAAATAATAATGATAACAAGAAAGGAAATGTAGAGAACTTTAACACCCCTAGCTTCTAGGAGAGGTACGGTGATGAACGGAATGAAGGAAAAACCAAATGAAAAAAAAAAAAGAAGGTGAAGGAAGATTCTTAGTTGGTAGATCACATTACTCAAAATTCATGCTTATAGGTAGTAGGCTTTGGCGAGTTTAACTTTTAGACTAAATAGCTTGTTGAGATGGTGAAAGGAGTAGAAAAGTGGTTGAAGGAGGAAATTATAGGTTTTAATGGTAACGGTGGACAACTTTCTTTATCTTTCTTATTTTAATATAACTTAAATATGTTCACTATATAATTCGGTACTTTGTTTTTCAATCCTTATAAAATTAATTCAACTATTTTGATCCCTAAAATTTAGTTAGGCATTTGCGTTTTAATTCACAAAACATGAGTTTTTTTATTAAAAAAATAATTTTACTTTGAATGTGAAAAATAAATTTCTGTTTGATTTCTACCTCTGTATATCTGGTGAATTATACACTTATTCTACCTCACTGTTTGGTGAATATAATTGAGTCGCGTAGATACAGCCTATTTTACCACTTATAAATGGTGAAAAGTTCATAAAAAATACAAAAATGAAAACAATAGAAAAATTTATCACTTATAGAAAGAGATAAAGTTTATAAAAAGGATATAGAGATTAAAAAGAGAGGTGATGAGAAAAACTTTGTTGATGGTCATTTTTCACTTATGAAAAATCTGTCGAGATTAAATGAAACTAAAATATTCATGATTTCTAACAAATATTAGTCAATAATAAAAAAATATTAAAAAAATAGTCTTAGATAGAGGGTTGTTTGTATTTCATTTAAAATATATAATTTAGAATAAGTACTGTATGTTTTATCAATAAGAAATTTTTATTATTTTCTATTTTTTTCTTTGAATAAGTATCTTTTTTAAAATAAAAATATATTTTTCCAATATTATTATTGTTTCAATCACTTATATTACTTCAGTCTTTTTACTGCCATCATCCGACAATAATGACGAGGTAATAAAGGAGACTGATAACATGAGATATTTTTAATAATTCAATATAATTCTGAGATGTCTTAAATTTAAATTAATTATCACCTTATTTATTATTTTTAATTTTTTTATTTGTTCTTTTAAATTTTTTATTTATTCCTTTATAATTAATAGAGTGTTGGAATTATACTCAATGTACCATCTAAAGATGAGTTCATCCTGCTCCTGCGACTAGTAGAATGTTTTTTCCCAACAATCTATTTTTTTTTTTTTTTTTGCAATATATCCCTTCATTTTATTTTTTTTTTTTTTTTTTTTTTTTTGCAATATATCCCTTCAATATATTCTCTTTTTTTTATTTTTTATCTATGATTGTTATAAGGCATTGAAGAAAATACACAAGATATTCTGATATGATAATGTAACAGCTGTGGTGGTGGCAAAATACAGCTGTAAGGATTAATCCTTTTCCTATATTTCAGCTTACTTTATTCACTAGTTTCTCTTCCCATCTCACTTTTATTGCCAGATTCACACATCACCATCTCCCAAAGCCTTAGTTGGCGGCAAGCCACTTAACAAATTCTTGGCCGTTATAATAATAATCCAGCACCTGTACTTTTCCTTCATTAAACCCAAACCCTTTCATTCAATTCCATACCAAATATCTTCCACTATTCCCACCTTCCCAATAACGCAATCTACTACCTGTAATCAAATTGTATTTAGCACCTATGGCTAAAGCATTCTCTCACGCTTCCATTGCACCCAAAAACTGTAGCTAAATGTAACTTCACACTGTTCTCTTCTACCATTTGCGTTAGGTTTGTTGCATTGCTATTTATCCTTCCAAAAGCTTGTTATGTTAGTAGTATGTTTAACAAGTAATCATCACATCATACTAACATGGCTCAGACAATGTATTGAGACAAAAAATCGTGTTTATGGCCTGATGAAGGGCTGTGTCACTTTTGATAGTCATGTGAACAGTTCGTGACGAACCAAATGTCCTCTAACACTTTGTCGCCTGTTTTTTTTATGGTTCCGAAAGCTCTTTTCACTACCGAATGTCCTCATCACTCACTTATAAACACTTTCAATTTCAGGTCTCTTCCGCGTCGCATCATAACAAATACTATCCCACTGCCATTTTTTTATTATACATTAGCTATTTCATAATCAATTATTTTATCACGTCTTCTATCTGTGTCCTAATTTTAATAAACTTACTTTTTTCCATTACCACTTTTATAAACCAACGTTCCTAATCCGTCTAGTCCTTTTGAAGATATGGAATGGCAAAGAAGCGATAATGTTCTCAATCCATCTGTTTATGAATTAATTTGTGTTTAAATTAAATTGTTATATTTATAGTTATTTTAAATAAATTCAATTCAGAAAATGCTTTCAAAAGCAAATAGAATATAGCATCGTAAACTATTTTTTTTTAAATATTGACATACGTTATTATTTTGATTCATTGTACAAACGTACTTGAGAGTTTAAGCAAGCAAGCTAGCTAGCATTCCAGGGTTAGTAGTGTTAACTTTTAACTATAAATACAGGCTCCAAGTTTCACATGCCACGCACTTTTCATTTTCAAGTAAAACACCTCTTCCAATCTAACCATGCCTCTCTCCAAGCTTCTACTCGCTTCCCTTCTGCTATCGTTTCTCCTCTTCCATCTCGTTGAACCTGATCAAACGGTGATTGCTGCTTCTTCCTTTATATATTACTCATTCATTCTGTATAGTTTCAAATAATCCTTCTACGTTCACCTTATAATTAAATCACCGTTTTAATAGTTAACTGATTTATCGTGTTCTTGAGAAACCGCAGGTACACGCAGAGACTAGGGATTCTCTTGTTCAGCAGATAGGTATTGCTTGATCAGCAACAGCGGTTTCTTAATTTTGAATATATATTCTAATGAAATCAAATAAGATAAATTATACATAATTTCACATTCGATTTGATTGAATAGGATTTTGAATTTGAGTTGGAATGAATTGATTTGGCAGATTGTAACGCTGCATGTGGTGCGAGGTGCCGTTTAGCATCTCGTCAGCGAATGTGTCACAGAGCCTGTGGAACGTGCTGCAGACGCTGCAACTGCGTGCCACCGGGAAATTCCGGTAACCAAGAAGTGTGTCCCTGTTATGCCAGTCTCACCACCCACGGTGGCAGACGCAAGTGCCCTTAGAGATTTCCATATACATATATATTAAAAGTGTGAAGCCCTGCGGCTCAAGTTACTATTTATATATAACGTGCTGATATATGTCCTTGCTTTTGTGTGTTGCGTCTGCGTCGGAGCAAAAATAAACCGTGATTTTTCAATATAGGTTGAATCGTCGCTTTGAGTATTATGCCTTTTCTTTATCTGTTGTATTGTATCTCAAACTTATATAAAGAAGTGCTTTCTGTTATTGCTATTTTGGTTGAAAGAGTGTTCAGTAGAAACATCTGTTAATCAAATTTAATAGAAAATCAAAACTTAAATACAAAGCTCAATAAGTCTTTTAATATTTGATGATGTTTGATAAAATTTAAAGAAAAAGCTTTCATATATAAATATTATAGGTATTTTTGTTTATCAAAATTTTATGTTTCAATTTTCTCGTAAAATCATTATTTTTATCATTGCCTGTAGTTAAAAAATGTAGATGAAAAGTTCACTAAAAGTATAAAAGGTTAGTTAACCAGCTAAAGGCTTAAAAGCTTAAAGTTATTCACTTAACAATAAGGTTATAAATATTTAATGTGTAAAATTCAATTTTAATTTATTGATACAAATATATTTTGGAACATTTACTATTTGTTTTTTTAATTGATTTTCAACTATTAAAAATTCATTTATAGAAAGTTATTTTAATTACATTTTTCATTGTCAACTATTATACGGCTTTTCATTTTGTGTATCTACGATTCATCTTATTTCATATTTTAAATATTCTCAATCAAGTTTAAAATAAAATAAAAGTACCATGACCTTGTAGACATCGTATTTATATTATATTAAGCAGTATATTAGTTAGATTAATGTAATGTAATATAAAACAGTATTCAATAAAAAGAACATAAAATAAACCTATCATATAGTTTTATCCACGTCTTCAAGACTAATATTAAAATAATAAAGTAAGTACAGAACTATGTCATTTTCAAAATAATTTTGCAAAAAATAAAATAAAAAAATAGAAGGACTTTTAACACTACTGTCAGCGGTTAATATTTAATGAACAGTGTAATATAAAGTGTAAACAAAAAACTACTTGAAATCTTATTTTATAGAAAATACATAGAACAGAACAAAAAAAAAAACTCTTTCTCCACTTAAAAAGAGCAAACAGAATTATAAATATTAAAAAAAAATATATAAGAATCTTAAAACTAAAATTTTAACAAAAGTACCGCAATCTAGTATATTAATATTGATATATAAAATTTTAAATAGCAGATAAAATTAACTAAAAATGTTTGTCAGATTTCTAATGGCTATGATATTTTAACATCTAACCAATTTTTATACTTATCTTATAATTACTATTTTACCTTTTATTTTTATTTATCTTATAAAAATCATTTTTTAATAAATATATTAATTCTAAAAATAGATCGTTATATTTATTAAAAATTTAATTTTATTTCCTAATAACTTAGCGAACATTAATTATCAAATCAAAATATTAAATTTTTTACTCGGCAGGGAGGATGGTCTGATAGTTAATTAGGCGTAAACTAAACAATCAGGAGTGGGCTGAATGATAAGAAGCTCTACTCAAGTATAAAAAGACTGCTTCTAATTGCATTTCTTCGGACACTCTCAAATTTTTTTAAATTTGTTTAAAAATATCTTTAAAATAATAATACTAAAGATCAAAATATTCCTAAACTCTAAGGAAGTGTTTGGATCCCAGCGCTGACGGATCAATAGGTAAGAAAATTAGAAAATCAAGAAATAAAATAATATTTAAAAACGAAAAACGAGGTAATTTATTTTTTTAAAACTTTCTTCGCTGATTGCGAAGATTTAAGGGAGAAACGGCTGAAATTTTTCAAACATAATTTATTTAATTATTAATATTTATATTTATATAATAATAAAATAAATATAATTAATTAGAAAGTATTATTATTATTATTATTAGTTTTTAATAAAATTATAAAAAAATAATAATAAAATTAAAATAAAATTTATTAAAAGAATAATTTAATTATATGATATATTATAATAATATTAATAATTATTAAAATAATAATATTTTATATATAATAAATTATATATATAATCGATTACGTTATATACGTAATCGATTTCGTAATA
>Ga0099824_1006441_pt1 | contig 16103 bp, 8 predicted proteins | sample SiratrowhiteBW_FD_76837 | JGI IMG/M metagenome (GOLD analysis project Ga0099824, IMG submission 76837) | Root nodule microbial communities of legume samples collected from California, USA - Siratro white BW | ecosystem: Host-associated > Plants > Roots > Nodule | place: USA: California...
TAAAAATCTTTTTCAATTTCAGGGGGCATTTTATCTGTTCATTGATTTCAGCTCTTATTATGGAAGAGAAGCTGAAGGGTTTGGTTTAATTGAGAATTCTGACTCCCTCTGTCGATACCTGCTGGACAATGGCCTGGTATATATACTCATTTAAATGTCCTTTTAAGATTTTATACATATTTTATCAGATGAAAAATTGAAAGTGAATTTTCCCCACCATATTCTCTAAAAGTAAGTCATAAATTCAAGATTTCTCATATGCATGCACATAATACAAGACTAAAATCCGTAAGGCTTCATCGATGTTTCTTTTTCAATAAAGAATCATTGATCATCATCATCTGTGTGTGTAAAGTTCAAACATAGATACTTGTTAGCCTAAGCCTTAACTTGGTGTTTTGCTGTTTTGACTTACAACAGGTTGCACTGGTGCCGGGAAGTGCATTTGGAGATGATAGTTGCATCCGCATTTCTTATGCAGGATCCCTTACTGTTTTAAAGACAGCAGTTGAGAGAATTAAGCAAGCCCTTATCCCTCTAAGCTCTGCTGCACTTGTTTAATTACTACTACTCAAATTGCACTCTTTCTTCATTGTTCTATTTTCTATTTGCAATGTAATATGTTTATTATGAGAACGAGTAATGTTACATTCTCTCACCATTTCTCATACACTTTATAACTTTATAAGTTATTGTTAAATGAAAGAGTAATTGCTTATAATATATTGAAAAATGTAAAATATGTTCAATTATTTTATGAAAATATGGGGTTGTCAGCTAGTCCATAGCTAAAATACCAGCCAAGTTTATGTCTAAACATTACAATTTGTGTAGTAGGGTTGGAAATCTAGCTTTTCATGTCATCTTTATAATGAACAAGTCAAAGTTATTTGGTTTAGAAAAATAAAATACGTAAATCAAAGGTCAATGATTATTGATTTATGGGTTAAATATGTTTTGATTTTTTTCATTAAATTTGGTTTTGATTATTATATTTTAAAAATTGATTAATTAGTCATCAAACTTAAAGAAGTACGTAAATTTAGTCATTGTATGAACTTTATAATGTAGAAAAATGTGACTAAATTTTAAATTTAAGTGTAAAAAAATAATTAATATCACATTATATGAATTTAGTTCTTCTGTTTCTTTTTGCCACGGTAAAAGATTGTCACTGGATAATAACTTTTGGTATAAAAATGAATAAAATTAAATTTAAAAATGGGAGGATTAGATTAATCAATTTAAAAGTATAAATAAAGGGATCAAAGGGAAGTTTCAAAAAGAAAAAAAAACTACATGACCAAAAACATTTTTCCCTTAATTTATTTTATGCACACTTTGAGCACCCTAAGATAAAAGCTAAAGTTAGAGGCAAATAACTGGAGAGATAATTGCAACACTTTTCATTTTAGGCTATAGTATGTACGAGCCACCAAAAAGGATCAAAAATGCATTCGGCCATTGCATTCTGCACCCCATAAGTTGATTCTGTACTCTTATAAAAAATGAATTTTCATTTTTTATCTTTTAAAAATATGTATTTTAGATTATACATTTTAAAATAAATTTTCAAAATGTACATTTCAAAATCCATTTCTGAATCTGAAAATATATTTAAGAATATAAGATAAGATGTATTAATAGATTCCAAATTCTACATTGTGAAACGTACGCAAAATTTTAAAATAAGTTATAGATTGTCTATAACCTTCATGAATTATCACCCAATCTGAAATAGAGTTTTTTTTATAAATCCAAACTAGATGTATTTTCAACATTTCACTACTCTCATGGAGGTGCAGCTGCAAACCATGGGTTGCAGAATGCCATAGCCCATGTATTTATGTGGGCATTATTAATAGAGCCCATTTAAATCCTTTAAACCCAGGTCCTACAAAGAGATTTTTTTTTTTATTTTGCAAAGAAAAGGCTTGTTGTGCAATGGCCGTGTGTTACGTCCTCTTAGCCTACAGCCATGTGATTCTCAATCACTTGCAAGTTTATACGAAGGATAAATTACCGAGATGAATGTCTCGTTCAGAAAATATATGATTGAGTCGCACCTTCAAATTCAGAAAGTCGAGGGATATTCAAAAGAAAAAGGTCAAATTTTTTGCATAAAGAGCCACATAAAGGAAATTATTTAGCACTCATTTGCGGATGTTCAAGTCTCTAAACTAAACCTACATAACCAATTCTTAAAGCGTCTCTTAAATGAAATGTGCTAGTAAGGTTCATTATCAATTATTTATATATGTCAAAGAAACTAAAAATGAATTTTGTTCTCAAATTATAGCTTCATGTTAATTGAATTTTGAATCTCTCATATATACTAAACAAAACTGATGCCACAAAATAGAAAAACAATAGTCTGGAAAATTTCAAGCTAACAAGTATTTCGATTTAAAATAGAGAAACAACAGTCAGTTGTTAAATTTAAGATCTTCTTACGTTATCTCAGAAGATTTTAATCGGACTTAGTTTTAAAATTTAAGAAGTAATTATCACTTTGCTTAGACATTTCTAAGAAAAGTGTTAACATATTACTGCAACTTTTGCATAAAAAGAAAGAAAGAGTGGGTATAAGAAGAGCAAAGTCGATATACATTGAATCTAGACAAGATTTTAAAGAAGAACAATAACAAGTTAGCAAAATGTACACTGTGGAGGCGTGCAGCTGTACCTAGTGCCATGAATGTTTGTTTGGAGAGACAAAAAGGCATAAAGATAGTGCCTTCAAAACACTAAACATAGTGTTAGTCATCATCTTCTATGAATCTACCCTTCTTACTGTCTAGGAACATCAACCACTAACTTATTTTTATCTGATTTTCAACTCTGCAAAAACCCTAGACTAAAAAAATAACTGTTCCCATGTAAGTCAGCAAAGCATATGAGTATTTTAATATGAAAAGTTTGCACAGACACTATTTTTGTAATTAATTATGGTTAAAATTTTTAAAATAATATGACACACCACCCTATGGCCTTTTTTACTTTTATAGCTTTATAAAAATATATTTGTCACGTTTACAATGAATTCTTTATTAAAAACGATGCTCACTGCTGCTATACATCTGTATCTGTATGTGTTAAACTTTTCACGTTTAAAATGAACTTTGCATTCAGTAATTTTTCAACCAAAAAAATCTTCCATCAACACTGACCAAAGCAGTTTCACACACCACTTCACACTGGAATTTTATTAAGCAAGCACACACATGAGCAGAAACTTGCAGCATCTCCACAAGATAACTACAAGATGAGTTATTCTAATGTCCCGTTTGTTCATAACGAACTTGGTTACTTGGAACTGGAAATACAAGCAAACTCATAAGCACTGTTGTGATTTTACACAAAGAGAAACTTTATTTTACCACACGAGACTGAGGCGTTAACAGTTGAATTATCTAGCTGCGATCATCCAACTTAGCACCGGTTCTTGCAGCCAACAGCTTCTTCCACAGTCAGAAATACTCTGCCACCAAATTTGGTGACAAAGTTGGACACCTTTAGCTTGTGTATCACTTGCCACCTAGGGTTCGCAATGGCTAACTGAGAACAACACAAAAACCACTAGGTCGTCATTGTTATACTTCTAAAAATAATATCAAACATTTGATAGTGTTTATCATCCAATTACTAGAGCTTAAAAATAGCCGTGAAAATTTCCCTTGATCATCATTGGTTTTGATTTTTTAGGTGAACAATATGTCTACAAGAAAATAAAGTTACCTGTTTTCCCTGTGAAGACAAACTCTTATGCAGTTCCTCTAGAGAAGCAATTCCAGAGGTGTCAATGTTCACCAAATCTATAGCAAGAAAACATCATGATTCAGTCAATGAAGCAACAACTGAGATTGTAAAATTTTTAATCACAACTATCTTCACTAATAGATGCTTGGGTGGAGTATATTTTTGAAAGAATTGATTTTTGTACAATTAATTTAAGGAAATTAATATAATGTTCAGGTCTAAAATAAAAAATAGTTGTTTTAATTAATAAGGTAGAGTTATAATTAAAATATATCTGAGCATTTACGCTGTCCTTGTTATTTATTATTTTTAAAAGTTTAGATAAGTAAGATTTCGAAAACTCGATAAAATCATACTTCAAAACTTAAATCATATTTGCATTTTTGAAAGGTTTTTATTTCCATTTAATCATCATTTTTTCAAATTTAAAATAATATTAATTTTTCCTGTCATTTATATTCCTACCTTTCACATGATAAATTTATTATGATGTAAAAAATAATAATTTCTTCTCCAAAAAAAACTTTAAACAAAGTTTAAAAGTCAACGGATTAGAATTTTCAAAAATATTACATTAGCATGTCTTTTCCTATTTAACTTTTTCATCCCACTGTATCATACTTCTCTCTCTCTCTCTCTCTCTCTCTCTCATCCCACTTGAGACAAAAATCTAGGATTGTGATATGATCTTTTTTCGTATTTTAATCAAAGTTCAGTGGCCGGGTGTGTACTTCTTTCCTTTTTCCATTTGTTGAGAATAGTTACTTTTCTTTTTTTCATATGTTAATTGATTTCATTTTCTTTTCCTTTTTTCAGAAAGATCAATAGCCTCCTATACTAATAACTAGAGTCAGAAAGCCTTACTGGAAGTGTCAAGAATTACGAGTTGAATGGTGCTTCTTGAATTTCCCTTGTCATCTTCTGATTCTTCCTCAGAGACCCATTTGATGATCCTTGAAAAATATATTGAAGATTAGAATATTATTCATGTTTCTGACATTGCTTTCTCATGTGATCCTTCCCAAGGGAAAGTACTTATTTGTATATGACAAATACCTTTCTCTAACGAAATTGGCATTTGCAAAGCAAAGCAACGCAGACTTCACTCGAATTATCATAACCCCGGGAATCTTAACTGCCATGGGATACTGATAGACATCGCAGAACAAATTAGTGCCCGGAAGTTTTCCCAGAGTTTCTGTGCCTGGTCGAATTGAGATCAGAATGATCTTTGAGAAAGATATAACCACCTACAAATAAAGAAAATCCAAATTTTGAAGCACCCTTAATGTTGGGGTGTAATTTATTTATTTTATACAATCAACTATTATAAATAAAAAATTAAATTATTAAAAAAGAAACCAAGTAAACTCTTATCCATTTAGCCTTAGCAGTATTTTTCCTTTCATTAATTTCTTTTGAATATCTTGTGGCAAGTGTGGAGGTTGTTTATTTTCTTCTAGACAACGGCCTTAGTTAATAATTTGTCGACGAATTTTTGTATATGATTGTCACTTCCAAGAGAAAAGACAACTCGTTCTAGGCCATTTAGAACAAAGAAACAATTTGACCTAATAACTTTTAAGCGTTAGTGATTGCAACCCTAGCAAGGAATATCATTCCATATAGAGAATTTTTTAGGTGGCTTTAATTTTCAAGGTATAAATATGTCCCAACCAAAGGAATATGCAGTTTTCAACGGTGCACATCCATTCTGCATCACTCTTAGTGCCAACTTTGTGGGTCCAGTGAAGTGGTGGGGATTTCTTATTATATATGTAATGTAGAAGTCAGGTTTTGGCCCATGCCATCACTCATTTTCATGAATACTAGAATTTCTTTATTCTGCTAAAAACCATACTCTTAAACAGTACAAATATAGCTTGCAACTTAAAAGGTTTTAGATATCCACTCACAGTGTTGCCTTCACATATACAACTGTTAAAATATTATTGCTTCTCATAATGTTCAACAGTATATCTTAGTTTGGGTGTTTCCTATGTACATGAATTTATACTTATCATTCTTAAGTAGTTTATTATTTGGGGTGGCACAAACAGTTGAAACTTTACATGCATAGTAAGGTGGCAAAATGATGCTAATGTTGATTCTTCAAGAATATAGAAGAAAATTTAATTGAGAACTCTTTTAAGTGAAAATATATGATACATTAGTACTTATAGTGCTTATCACTAGCCATATATTGTGATGTTCTTAAAACAGTAACAGTTGCGGCAAGTTGTAAAGCAGTAATCCCATTACAACAAAGATAGCATCAGCAAACTGACACACACACACACATACATATATATATATATATATATATATTAATCAATATCTTCAGAATATAGTTTCATTTGGACTGATTGTTTGTTAATTATCATGTATATATGTAAGTATTTACGTATTCTTAAAATAACGAATTAATTATCGAATATCTTTACTGTTTTATAGTGATGGTTATATTGGGTGCGAGTGAAGTCATGATCAGAAGAAAGAAGAGAGTGCCAATGATTACCGCCACTAGTAGACCAATCTCCACAGAAGCAAACAGTACTCCGAAGAAGGCACCAGCACAAGCAAGAAAGTCTATCTTATCAACCTTCCAGATTTTGTAAGCTTCACTGACGTCAATAAGTCCTGGGAGAGCTGATAGGATCACAGAAGAAAGAATAGCTATAGGAGTGTAATACAAGAGCTTTGTCAAAAACTGCAGTGATACCAAGACCGTTATGGCCATCACAATGTTTGACACCAGAGTTTCACACCCAGCTGCATAATTAACAGCAGTGCGGGAGAACGAACCTGCACACAAATTAATCTTGCTTAAGTTGTTTTTCCAACAAGAAGAGGTCATATGAATTGATTAAGTCAATTATGCAATGATTTTCTTTCTGATATGTGTAGTAAAAGAATTATATACCAGTTGCAACGTAGCAAGAGGTGAAAGATCCTATGATGTTTGTCAAACCTATTGACATCATCTCCTTGTTTCCATCAAGTTGGTATCCATTGATGGATGCAAAAGATCGCCCGACAGCAATAGATTCCTATAATGGTTGCATTGTATCAACATAAATTGGAAAATAAGCAAACAAATTATGAACAAAAATATATAGGGAAGTGATATGGCAACTTGATATATATATGGTATTAATTAAGTTGAGGGTTTGATATATAATATAATTTGTTACTCACGGTAAGAGCAACGACAGCAACCACTAGTGCAATTTTGGCGACTTCTCCGATGTAGGGGCTGTTGAAGTCTAACTGATGGATGGAGATTGGATTTAATCCTCCCTTGACATGTTTCACAATTTTAACTCCATCTTTATCAGCTTTTGTCAGAAACACAAATAGAGTCGACAAAATAACAGAGACAAGAGGAGAAATTGATGCCAACCAGAACAGTTTCTTCTTCTTTTTACCCTGGCAAGGGAATAATCAACTAGAATGTTCAAACAAGAACCAAACCAGAATTGCATGGAATTGAAAGATCATTCGATTTTATTGCTCACCAGAAATCTCGTTGTTAGGATGAAGACCAAGAACGAGCATCCAATGAAAAAATTTCGAGAATTCCACTGTAATTCAACATGTATATGCTCCATTAATATGCATTAACAAATTATATTTAATTAGTTCTTAAATGGAAATTATATTAGGAGCATTATTTATTATTATTACCTTTTTGTAATAAATGGATGCAGATGAATGGATAGGATAAGTGCTTGTATTTACTAAATTACAAGAAATCGAGAGTATATAAACAGTTCGTTACATTTCTTTTTCATAAAAATCATTTTTTAAAAAATCATGCATTTATTTTATAATATATTTTAAAAAAATTAGTTACTTTTAAAAACTTTTGATTGGCTTCTAAAATAATTGTTTTTCACAAATTATGATTATGAAGAAAGATAATTGATTTTTTTTATTATGTATTATAAAAGCGTAGTGAATATTGAATTGGAATCAGGTGTCCCAAAATTATGTTTATGCTTAGTTTCCCAGCAGCTCCAATTTATAGGGAAAAGAAAGAAAAAGCAAAGGGACAGGGGAAGTAGTTACAGGATTATGAACTGCTTCCCAGACAGCTTTCACGACAGAGACTATGTCGGTTTTGGTCGTAAAATGGGTGATTCCTAAGAGTCCCTTCAACTGTTGAAGCCCTATTACAATGGCTGCTCCTGCCACAAATCCAACTATTGCAGCATGGGATAGGAAATCCACAAGGAACCCCAGCCTGTTCAAAAATGTTAGTAATATCACTCTCAATAATAAACAAATAAATTACTATTCACACATTTTTTAAATGACTTTTACCATATATACTAATTATAAAAATTATGAAAGAAACATGTGCATATGTATTAATGGATGACCTGAAGAGTCCGAAGGAAGTCTGAAAGATACCAGCCAAGAGAGTAGCAAGTAGAATTAGCTTTGTATAACCCAGTGGATCAGAAGCAGGGTCTACTAATTTCTCCATCATTGAGGATAACAGCAAAGAAACCACTGCCACGGGACCAATTGCTATCTCTCGAGAAGTTCCCATCACAGCATACACAAGTGGTGGTACCACACTTGTATCTAAATGGTTTTATTGCACATATTAGTAAGAAACCAAAATCAAATATCTTGTAATGATAAGTAGGAAAAAAGAAATAGCTTACAAAGACCATATTGAGGATCAAGATGTGCCAAGGTTGCATATCCAATGCTCTATGTGGAAAAAAGTAGTATTATTCCAAGCCAAGTGAATAATTATAAATTAATTAGAGTAAGATGTGATATGTATACCTGGGGAATACAGAGACTAGCAATAGTGAGGCCTGCAAGAAGATCTTTTCTGAACTTAGTAGCAGTGTAGTTTCTGCCCCAAGAAAGAATAGGAAAAACAACCTGCAGAAGTGACAGGAGGAGTGTGGTACAAGGTTGATCTGTGAGAGAGGAAAACTTTTGTTTATAGTGAGAGATGGTTTTCCTCACAGAATCTGCAACCACACGCCATGGACTTGGGGGCTCAGGGGCGTTAAGAACCCACTGAGACCTCACATCCTGTGCGTTCTTCTCAATGTCCACCTGCATGTGCAAATCCTCTGATTTGCAGGTTTCCATCGCTGAAGAAGCCATGTTGAAGTGTTTGGGAGAACTTTGTCTCGTGAAAACTGATTCACTACACTCTCATGAGACTTACCTGTGAATTGAAGAGCTGAAGTTGAAGAACTTGGTGTTAGAAAGAAACTTATATAGACCAACAAATAGCCTTGCGTCAGTTTCTCACCAAATAAAATATGTAATAAGAGATCAACAAAGGGATTCGTGAAAGATTTCACATTTTACTGAGTGACATCAATTCAACACTCTTAATGGCTAGAGAATAATAGTTTCTTACTTGCACTTGTGAAATAAAAATTTCACCACTAATCAATCAAACATGAAATTGTTTTAATTGAATTCGTGTTTAAATAATTATAATAAATATTTAAAACCAAACTTTTTCTAAGTATTTCCTTTTTAATTAATTCAAATACATTGGCTCGTGTTTGAAAGAATTACATGGAAAATTATGTCCGAAAAGAAAAAATGTTGGAGTGGCACATATTATAAAAGGTGGTAGCTAGAACTTAATTTGCCTTTGAAGTTTGAGGTTGTGAAGAACAGACGTAAAATTCTGATTAGTTAAGGTGTAAGCATTACCTAATTAATCGAAAGGGAAAGCATGGAAAACAACTGAACACAGATAATGCAAAGTTAGTTCAATTATAGTTGGTTCTCCATTCAAGCCTCATATAAACAGTTTTTTCGGAATATGGAGGATCTATACAATTGTACTTGGTGTTAGAGTGTTTTTGTCTTGTCATTGTCATCCAGTTACTGTTTGCAAAGTATTGGAGCATTATATGTGTCTATATATATATATATATATATATATATGTAAAATCACATTATAACTTCTTTCGGTTTAAACATTTGTTGGAATTTCTTGTTTTAAGTAACACTAAGAAAACTTAGAATCGTATCCGGAAAAGCTCAAAAAACTTATAGAACAACCTTTACATATTCAGAATACTATTTGAGCCCAATAACTTATCTCAGAAAGTTATAGAAGTACGTCATAGCTCAGTAGAAGAGGGAATGGTCAAATAAATAAGAGTATTAGAATGCGCACGAAATAAGTAAATGAACTAATACATGGTTGAGTTGAAATTTTGTGTTTTTCAATTATTATTTTCTCTGTTTTTTTTTCTCAAACATTTTATTCTTCAAGACTGTATAGTAAAAGTAGTAATTATTATTATTAACCGTTGGAAGAGAATCTACACATTAAATTTACAAATTTTGTGATCATATTTTAATTGTTATTATTTTTATTATAATCATTATTATACTATTATGATAATAATTATTATTAGCAGTAAGAATAATAATAATAATAATAATTAATAGTATTAATAACAATATTAATAATGTTAACCACAATAATAATATTAATAATAATAATAATAATAATAATAATATTAACAACATTAATGATAATATGAATAATAATAAGGGAATTCACATTCTAGATCAAATAATAAAAAATCAATATAGAAAGAAATCTTTAGTTATTTGTAAAATTTATGTAAAATAATTATACCATTCATGATATTTAGAATGTTCATTCCAATATTTAAAAAAAAAATATCTTATAAATTTACAGTAACTTATCGATTTTTAATATTAATAAAAAAAGAGACCAAAAATCACTAAATGGGGAAACAACAAAAAATCAATCACTAGAAATAAGTTTGTTTCCTTCTGAATTAACGCTTAAGAAAAAAAAAACATTAGTTCAAACAATAAAAAAAAACTTATTACCTAAATTCAAACAAAAAATTAAAATCAAGTGCCACTTAAATGAAGTCAATTGAACACGAAAACTTATCAAGGAACAAATTCTACTCTAGCTTAATTAAAAAAAAAGTAAAATAGTACAAAAGCAACAAGATTACAATTGTAAAGTAAACATTTTCAAATTAAGAGTCCACCAACACACCATACGACTGCTGACAAATTATTAACACGTTAAAATATCTGTTCCAGAAAATATAACAGCAATTTTATAGACGCAGTATGTTTTATTTAAAGTTATATAGATATTTTTTTATGAATTTTAATATGAAATTATATGCTTCGATACATGAGTTAAGAAAAAACTATTTCTAAAATAAAATATTTTAAAATTATCTTAACTTTATTCAAACATACACATCGTTCATTTAGATATGCCGTGAATATTTCTTGCTCATCACATAATTTATTTTATCTCATTTATAAGAAAAAAATTTATGGGTTAAGAATTTTATATTATATTTAATTACTAAGATAAAAAATTAAGTTTAAATCATTGCATTTAAATTCATTCTTATTAATTTTATTATTATAATAATTTAAAGTTAAAATGGTAATAGTTGACCCAGGCACAGTTTTCCACTTTTCCTCTTATTATCTCTCCCTCACTAGCTACTGTTTAATTGTTTCTTAACGTAGAACATTCATATGTATACTTTAAATCATCCTCAAAAAAACCAGTTCGTTGAATGATTTGTTATGTAGTTTATGTCATATTCTAATCAGAAGTTTACAGTTTTTGGAAGAAGTTGACGTTATTTTACCTTGATGAGCTTATAAACACGCATTAGATCAAGCCAAAAACTAGTTTATTGTGTTACTGAAAAAAAAAACTGTAATATTTTAGCAAAATAAATTTGTGTTTATGAGGAATATTTTGAAGACTAATTTAAAATTAATTTTTTTTTTCTATTTGATCCTATCATTTCTCTTAAACCAATCTTACAAAAAAAAATATTTATTGGATTTATTACTTATGGGTTTTTTAGACTTTTTTTTTTATGTGAAATCTATATGTCTAAATGTTAAAATTTATTTATTTTTTCAATTATTTAAGTAGAGAAGTTGTCAAATTAGAGTTGTGTATGAGAAATAGTCATTATTTATATTTTGAAGACACAAAAAATCCATTAGATAATCCAAACTAAAAAAATTATTATATTTGTTCGCGGACTCACCATAGGACAACTTTTTGAATTACAGTGGAGAGTTCAAGTTGAGTTTTGGACAACAAATTATTAAAGAGTGGTTCTTCATTTCCAACCGTTGGATGTGGGTTAGAGGTCTAGAGATGGAATAGATAGTTCGCATTAGCTTCTCTATGTTTAGAGTTTTCATTTTTTTTTAATTTGTAAGTATTGTTATTTAGTCTATTATGAGTGATTACATCATTTATTATTAAGAATGAATCTATTTCTTTAGTATGAATAACTCATGATTTTTATCTTATATTAAAAAAAATCACTTCAAAAATATTTATTTATCCTAACTCTTGTATTTATTTTAGTGCTTATTATTATTTTGTTTCCTATATCAATTATCAGTGTAATCTATATATGTTTACCTTTTAAAAAAAAGAAAAAATCTGATCTAATTAAACGTGACTAATCCAAACGAGAAGAGTTATTATTATTATTATTGTTGTTATTATTAAACAAGCAGAAAGTTTCTGAAAAGTAACACAAGTGTGGAATGATATGATATCAGCAGGTAGTGCTTATAATTAATTAACACAATAAAGCATAATAAAGGCAAATTGTGAAGGATCGCAAAAGGGTAAAATAAAACATATATTCTCCCTAGAGCTTTATTCTGTCAACACTCATTTGAATATAACTAAGTAGAAAGTGGTGATTAATAATGGATGAGCTAAACCATCTGAACAAGCACTTTGTCTTGGTTTTGGTCCACTAGCTAGGTAGCCTCCAACTCCAACGTTAGATCATTCTGATACATTGAATGCAGACATGTTTTCAACACAACTCTAACTCCGTTTGTCTTCTTTATTCTTTCTTTTTTCATAAAATCTTCTTTTCCTCTCGCAATAAATATTACCTTCTGCCTCTCTTAAAATTTCACTTCAATTCTCATTTTTTTAAAAGATCAAATATTACCTTACAGTAGTTGTTGCATTGAGGATAATTTCTAATAAAATATATTCAATTCAGAGCAAATGCCTTTTTATTTTAAGAACTAAAATTCTCTTTTTTTCTATTTATAATTGAACTTAATTTTTTGTTTTATTAAGTAATATCTCGCCTTGTTTAACCTTTCATTGAGATTTTGAAAATGTTTGGTTATAAATTTTAAGTCTCTTGATTTTTTTTTTTCTTTTGTGCTCTCCAACTGTTCCCAGTCTATTTTTTGAAGTCACTTACACCTAAAATAACTTATTGTAAAAAAGTTAGGTTTTTTTGGTGTTAGAAAGTTGATTACTTTTTGTGAATGATTATAAAAGGTATAGTGATTACAGTTCTTTTAATGGAAAAGAAAATTCGGTACATGTTGATATGAGTTGATACGTATTTGAATGAGATTTTAATTTAAACTAAATGAGTAAAAGTTTCGTTGAAGGTTTATAATGATTTGAGAATTTAATATAAATTAATGTTATATTGAGCTTTAGAATGAAGTTGAAATGGTTGAAAAAAAATATGTGTAATAAGTGGTTGCAATTAGATTTTAAACTTGTTAAGAATGTAGCAAATGATGGAATAGATTTTGGTAAAATTTGTAAATGTTTGGAATTGGTTCATAATTCCTCTAATTTTTTTTTCTAAAGCGAGATCTTTATCTCTTAAACAAAATATAAACGAGTTAAATTTCTCACCTAAGATAATTTTACTCAAATGAGACACTTTTTACTCAAACAAAAATGAGACTAAAATTTGATGCAATGATATAAATGTTGCCAATGAAATAAGTTACATAAATGTTATTGGTAAAATAAGTTTGAATATTTATTTTTGTATACTGATTAATTTTAATTATTTTATTTTTTAATCTGTTGTAATTGTGGCACGAGCATATCATGCCATAGGATTAAGAAAAAGGTGGAGAAGTTGTCTAAATATTTATATTTTATTTTAAATATAATGTATTTGAAAGATTTTATAAATATTATGCTATGTTTATATATATTTTATAATATTGGTTTTAGATGTTACCAAAGTCTTACTATGATTTAAATAATAGTTTTAAAATAAAAAAGTTTTTAAGAGCAAGTTGTTGATCACTTGTGACTTACTAAAGGATTAAAGGCTAATAATCTGTTCAAAAAGGAAGTCGTAAATAAAAGTTGTATCTAACACTAAGATGGCTAATATGAGAAGAGATTAAGTGAGTTCAAATAAAAACTTTCTTAATACATTGTGGTTTAAAAAAATAGTTATAAATATAGTATTACCGTTCATTTATATTTATGTTCAATGAAAGATCAAGGAATATTAAAAATTAATAGTAAATATTTGTTAGTTAACATTATTAAATTTTTGAAATATTTGTGATGAAATTAACAACTAACAAAAGTTTGACCATTTGGTCCAGATAAACAAAAAACGATTAATCCAAAGAAAACCAATTGTTGTTGGTTATACAGCAACAGCAACAGCAACCAATTTATTGCCAACACAAGCATCTACTGCTTCTCCCACAGAAAGATAAACCCTTTCTCCGATTTTGCTCACGAAGTTAGCCAATCTTAGCTTGTGCATTACATGCCACCTAGGGTTAGCGATAGCTAACTGAAATAAAAGTGAAAAGAGGAATTAATACATAGCAATATCAGCTGAAAAAAAAAAACAAAACAAAACATGTAAAATAGATATTTAGCAGTTGCAATAAGCTACATGAAAACAAAATCAATTATAAGAAACCAACCTTTACTCCACGTGAAGTCATGTTTTTATTGAGCTCCACCAGAGAAGCAATTCCCGCGGTGTCAATATTCGTAAGACCTATTAATGACAGTTATTTTTCATTACAGCATTGTTAAATTTGGTGCAAGATCATAGTTAATAACTTAGGTTAGTTACTACTCACTTGAGGCATCTATGATGACGTGATGGAAGGTGTTTTCTCCTCCTTTGCCCTGCTCAGATTTTTCATTGCTCATCCATCTCTCGATCCTTTCAACAATGTGATATCAGATTTAGTTCAGAAAAGAACCCTATAAAGCAAGCAAAGGATGGTGCTATGAACAGAAGATACGTACATTTCCTCCACAAGATTTGCATTTGCAAAACAAAGCCATGCAGATTTTAAAGAGACGATGAAAACTCCAGGAATGTTGAGTGCCATCGGATACTGTTGAACATCGCCGAATGAATTGGTTCCTGGAAGCCTTCCAATAACCGCTATAGCAGGTTGAATTGAGGTTAGAATGATCTTCGTGAATGATATCGTGATCTGCGCTACAATTTATGTACTCACATCAACCAATAATACTGCAAATATTGTCTCAGAATCCCAAAAGTATTGTAATAGGGAAATCGTTTACTAATATTATAATTTTTTTCTTCTCTAATTTTAAAAGCTATTCTCCTTTCTTGAAGAGTGAAATATAAAATAATTATACTATTTTCACACAAACAAACATCTTGAAATTATGAAAAAAATGTGATTATTGCTATTAGAGACACTTTCTCCCGCGAGGGTCAATGATGCCACCAACTAATTGCAAAATCTGTATTATTGATGTTGCATACTTTTACTATCTAGCCTCAAATTTCATAAAAGTCTACATTCGTTTTCTGAAGTTCTAAATCAATAACAAACTCTTGATACTAACCACTGATGATGACTAAAAATCCTAGAGAAGAATATTCACATTACAATGACTTAAAAGCTTTAATGTATTAAATTTTGTAGAGAAGGGAAATATATCATTTAAAAATTAATGGTATAATTATAAATGCTTATTTTATATAATCAAAACTAATTATCAGTAAATTATAATACATATTGGTTAATATATTAACTATGCTACCTCTGATCCTATATATAAAAAGCAAAAAGATGCTTTCCTTTGGTCCTAATTATAGAAAAAAAATATTCTTAAACTCACTCATTGTTGAAAAATATTTATGGCTTCAATTTACTAGACATGCACCCATTTCCTATACAAAGTAGGTGCATCCACCCCTTAACGTATCTAGTTCTAAGAAATAAAAAAAAAAGTAAAATTTAAATTCATGTTATTTTTAACTAAAATAACTAATTTAACCATTTTATTGGTCTTATTAATTACTTATGTGCCTCTTATATGTGTGTGAGACAATATTTTAATGAAAGTATATTAAATTATTGACAATATTTTAAAAATTAATGAAATTAATTCAATTTTGAAGTATAGAGATAAGATATGGTAAATTAAAAGAAAGTATGAACTAAAAAGATTGAGTGTTCAAATAAAGATAATAACAAAAAAAAAAAAAAAAAAAAAA
>Ga0099824_1006442_pt1 | contig 16098 bp, 12 predicted proteins | sample SiratrowhiteBW_FD_76837 | JGI IMG/M metagenome (GOLD analysis project Ga0099824, IMG submission 76837) | Root nodule microbial communities of legume samples collected from California, USA - Siratro white BW | ecosystem: Host-associated > Plants > Roots > Nodule | place: USA: California...
AAAATTTTTATTAATATATATTTTATATAAAAAAAATTTTTTTTTTTTTTTTTTTTTTTTTTTTTTTTTTTTTTTACGAGAAAAGATGCAATTCAAAGTAATTACTAAAATTGGTAGATTTTAAAAAATTTATCTTTATAGATAAGTCGTATCAGTATAACATGACTTCATTGTAAAGAAGATGAGCATGTACAACATGATTTCATTTGTCAGAAAAAATTATATTTGACCGACACAACTTTGACTAATCTGATATATTTTTTTTATTTTAAATAAAGTCATGGGCGGATTTTAATTCAAATAATACTACATTACGTAAATTCAATATAATTTGATTTGAACTTAAGTCACATAATATTGATACGAATTTAATTATTTTCATATTAGATTGAAATCACACATGTTTGATACAACTTTTGCATGAAATTATATTCCTTAGTTTTAATATACAACATAGTATATTATTTAAAAAATAGTGTTTGATATAAAGTATAAATTTTTTTATATAAAAATATTATTTATGAAATTAAAAATTAAAGTTCAGAAATTGGAAAATAGATAAGAGCAATAGATAAATTTTTAGAAAACCAAAAAAGATATATTAAAAATATAAAAATTAGTAATCAAATGTGAAAAAATTGGAAAAATTAGTATAAATTTGACTAAAAAAACGAATGAAGACAGAAAGTTAATAATATAAATTATAATTAAATTATAATATAAATATTTTTACATTATATGAAGTATTTATTTATCAGAAGTGTTACAAGTGGTGGTCTTCTTATTTGTTTTCTAAATGTTAGATGTTAGTGGAAGGTGGTGAAAGAAGTGGAGGTCGAGAATATTTTTGCTTTCGTTGACATTGTTGTAACCTTCATTATCTTTATAGTTTTATTTCCTCTCACTATCTCACAAAATAATCAAATAAATATTAATATATAAATGCATACGCTAATTTCTATATTATCTTTAATCACAATTTTTATAATAATTTCTATGATTTTAACATATTTTATTTTTCTTATAATTTTTATAAAATTACCTGTTGGTATTATTTTTTCTAATGATTATTTTTAGATAAAAAATTAAAAATAACATAATAATATTTTTTTATATATAAAATCGTATATGTTAATATTAACATAAAAAATAAAATAATTTCATGTAGAAATTATGTCCAAGATATACTATTTCAATCTAATATAAAAATAACCAAAATATCATGCTCACATACATGATTTTATTAAATTTTAAAACATTTAATGCATGCAGATGTTTGCATAAATTTTTCACACTAAAATTATCTAATACTAATACGACTTATTTATGTAGATAAAATTTTCAAACTCTACAATTTCAATAATTAATTTGTAATATTTTACCATTCTCATTATAAAAATCCCAAGCAAATTTCAACCTAGTAGGTTTTAACACACACACACACATATATATATATATATATATATATATAGATGTGTGTCAGGTGATACCACCCTCTTCATCTCATCATTTAGATATTAGTAAGTAGTATACTTTCATAAAAATGTGTAAAAATAGGACTTTAGAACCACTTCCTCTTTCATAAATAGATTATCACCTGAAACAGGTAATTAATAGAAGTAGATATTTGTCATATATCAAAAGGAGCCCCTGGTATATATCACAAGGAAAAGAAACCTTGATAAATATATGATATAATAAACATGTGTGTTCCACTGGCTATAATTGTCCCTTTATCTTTTAAAACAATTGATATAGAATTTCACATTAAAAACTAAAATTAAAATTGACTTACTTTATAAAGATTAAAATTAAAACAATCATTTCAAATTCTATAACAATAAAAGAAAAAAAAACATAAATACCAAAATAAAAACTTATTAATTTTACATAAGACTAAAAGTATATTTAATTATTAAATACTTTTATACAATTGAAATTATATAATGTGCAGCAACAACTAAATAGGATAGAGCTTGTCTTGCATATATATTTTTTATTCTTATCCAATTATTTAATCTTAGAAGCGTCGTACTATCTATAATGACAACGACTCAAAATAATTGTTTTAAACATTAACCACAAGCTTATAAAATAAAACAAATTCCATAAACGAGGGCTAAAATATTTTCAATGATAACAGAAACTTCATTTATATGGGTTATATTTGGTAAGATTGAGTGGAAGCTAAAATTTTTGACTAAAGAAGTTTAGTAAAACTAATCATTAGTTAAAAATTTGTAAAACAAGTTAACAAGTTAAAAATAAATGAATATTTTTAGATGTCCTTCCTTTAAATACTACTTTTAAATGTATATTGAGACTCTGTTCATGTGTTAATAAGTTAAGTTAATGATAGTAGGTTGATGATTGTGTTGCAATGATATTATTAAAGTTTTAACGAGTATTCCACATTGAAAAAGATTATTGTCAATTGTAGTTGTATTGAAATTCTGAATGAAATTTTGCATTCTTTATATATGCTTTGTCAATTTATGTAAAATACTTCGCCTTGCAATCTTATTAGCCAAATTATTTCACTAATTGAAATGTGCTTGCGTAAAAGGACAGTTTTTTTTTTTTTCACATTCAATCTTGAAATAAAACAATTTCATCGTAAACTTATATTATTTTCGTTAGGGGTCTAGTTGGTTGAATTGATTTAGGTAAATTTATTGTACAAGAGAATAGATTTAGAGGATGAAGGTTCTTTGGTTAACCTAATTTGAAAAGATAGATGAGTAGAGATTTATAGGAGATGTGAAGAAATTTGAAAAAGGGATGTAATTTAAAATTACGAAATAACCCTTATAAATGAAGTGAAAATTACAAAATATTTTTATAAATAAGTCATAACTTTGAAAATTACAAAATACCCCTTTAAAGTGAGTTTAAGGTTTTTATTGTCCACAAAAGTCAATTAGTAATTTCAAAAATATATTAATTAAAAAAATTAAAATAAATTTATAAAATCTATCAAATCATTTCCAAACTTTCTTAACCAATTTCCTTAAGTCCTTTCAAATCTTACCATTAATCCATTAATCCAAACAACTCTACCATCTCTATACAATTACTCAAATCTTTTCAAATATATTCTTTCAAATGTATTCTCTGTGACCAAACAAAGTCTAATAGATTATCAAAATTCTCTAGATTGACAATTAACAAATTCCGGTGTTTGAGTTTGGCTAACTCTGTGACACGATCATCAAAGACCCCGTCATAAAAAAGCGGTTCCCCACATCCTACATATTCTACCTCCAATCTCTTGACTGAAAGTCTTGCCTTTTCGAATGAAATATCTTTGCCATAAAAAGCTTTCCCATGGACAAAAGAAGAGCAATCTTGAAGGTTGATGAATAGGAGTGTTTTCTAGTTAAAAAAAAAAACTATTCTACTTGACTTTCCAGTCCCTAAAATTTGTTCTATCAAAATATGAAAATTGAATATGAGCCATTTCCAAAGTTGAAACAACCCTTTCATCATATTCTTCATGCATATCATCCTTCTGTGTAGAGTTGTTGGTTAATTTACCCTTATTTTACTTATTTTTACCTTTCATACTCATTGAACATGTAGTCATCTTAAAAGAGAATAATCTTTTATTTCATTTCATTATAATAATCAATTTATATATAATAAATAAAAGAAATTGTTCTTCTCTTTTACACTTTACATTTTGGAGGTTGTGTTCTTGCCTATTTTGAATTTTACACACTTTCCTTTCCTATCTAAAAACATTTGTTTCTCTTCCACTCTTTCAATGCTCGTGTCTCTCGCTCTGCAACACCTGCGTCACATAGTCTAACCATCCATCACCGCTTCATCTTACACTCACCACGTAGACTCACACGCAGAACACGTGTTTGCAACACCTGTACATCACACAGTCTAATCATCATTGTAGACTCAGGAACATAAATTTACTGCTAAACTATTTCTCATATTTAATTTGAAAACAAAACAAATTATTTATAACTCTGAAGAACCAATATTTTTGTTCTATCCTAACAACTTAAGTAAAAACACATTAACTCTAAAACATAATTGTTACATTCCTGCGGTTCATTTGCCGAAAGAGTACATTTCATTTTATTAAATTACATTAAAAGGTATACTCTGACCAACTTATTCTTACAAACAATCATTTTAGGGGTTCATTACCAATATTATCATTGTCATATCAATTATTACCCTTAGGACTTCTACTATTCTGTTATCATTTTTCATGAAAATATCTCATTATTATTATTTAATATATATATATATATATATATATATATAAAAGATTATAAATAAATTTCACTACAATATAATATAATCATAATCTGTTATATTCTTTTTGATTATCTTAAAATCTATCATCGGAAAGTTATAATTATTATAATCTTTTATTGATTGAAGATGTGGAAAATTTGAGACAACAATATATAAAACTTACGTCAAAAATATTTTTCTACCATCTTTACTTTTCAAATAATGATTAAGTCATACATTAAATATTTTTATTTAATGTAAAATTAGTAAATTTTAATTTTAACTTTATATTTATATTTATATATATATATATATATTTTTAAATAATTAATTTAAATTTAAATATTATATAACACTAGTTAATTATTTATTCATTGAAGAAAATGTTAATTGACAATTTGAGTAAAATTAACACTACAAGAAAAATAATATTTAGACACCAATTTTAGCTACTAAATAAAATAGTTGCTAATTATGATCACAATAAACACTAAAATTAGATTTTAGTGGGTAAATAACTATAAAATAAAGTGATGATTGAATTTAATGACCAATTAAGTTAAGATGTATTTAACATTAGTTATTAATATTTTAATCACTTATATTATATAAATTTATTTGACTTTATAGAGAGCTGAAAACTTGTAATATTTAAAAGATAGAAATGACAACGACTCAAAATAAATGTTTTAAACATTAACCACAAGAATATAAAACAAAATAAATTCCATAAATGAGGGCTAAAATTTTTCAATGATAAAAAAACTTCATATATCCGGGTTATAGTTGCTAAGATTGAGTGAAAGTTAAAAATTTTGATTAAAAAAAGTTTTGTAAAACTGACCGCTAGTTAAAAAGTTGTAAGATAATAAATATTAATTATTAAAGTATATCTTAATATTAGGTAATTAATTTCTTTTATAATTTAAATTAATTTTAATTTTTTAATTCAAAATTTTTATATAAATTAAATTTTAAAATAATATTTATGTAAAATTTATTTTTATTATAATTTAAAATAATTATCATTTCTCAATAAATAAATAAATATTTTATTAGAAATAAAAAAATAGTGGAATAATTAAAAAGATAAACAAGTATAACATTGAATAAATAATTCAAAAAGATGTAACAGGAAAATAACAATAATAAATTAAATAAATTATCCTAAAAATATAAATAGACATTAAGGTTTCATTTTAAGAGATAAAATAATAAAGTTTAAATTTTATTAATTGAGTAGATTATTTTAAGCTTACTGAAATAAAATGAAAAAAATGGCATGCGTAAAAAATATATCCAGTTCATCTATAAACTAAATGACAAGCCTTAATGCAGAGATTCTCTTCACTACATGCTCTTCTGTTCCTATGAGATGTGGGCCTCATCAATTTTTTGTTGAATCTCTATCAAACAGTGAGCCTTTTCTTGGTCCTTTCTTTCTGCTCACTTTTGGATTCCTTTTCTCGGTGCAGGAAAATCAAAATCCCATTTCACTTCCATGGAAATTATTTGGCTATTTCCTCCTAAAAGGAGAAAACGAAAGCCGTTGGTTCATTCAACTAATAATAATTCAACAGCCACTTCATGTTGAAGCAACACATTCTTCACTATGCTACACACCTGGCTCATACGTGTCTTAAAACCCAACGTATGTTTTTCTTCGACCCAACCTACGTGCTGTTCAACCGTGAAAAAATCTAGCCGATTAATCACACACAATTTTCTTACCATAGAACGCTATTACTCGCATGTGCTGGGCCCCACTTGTTACGATCTCGCGCTGCGTAAGCATGAAATTTCTCACTGCCCGCCACGTGTCGCCACACTGTAGGCCAAGGAGAGCCTCCACACGCCTACAAATAACATCATGCTCCTTCTTACCAAACACACACTCTTTCCACTCAATTCACCTTCACTCCCTTCTCACTGTTCTTCACAACTCCGTGACCGGTGAGTCACTCTAACTTTCTCTCTTAACAATGTCCTTCGTTCATGTTTTACACTACCACACATTCTATTCAACTGTTTAGATCTTAACCGTTTTCTCTCTACACACTGCAAAGCTAACGGTGTATTATTGTTATATATTGCTTTACTTTGTTGGATTAGTTAGTTACTAGCATTGTTATCGTTGTAAGTGGTGAATGTTTGGTGGTGCATGCAGAAGGCATAAGCATGGCAACGGTGTCGATGGCATCCTACGTGGCGTCAGGCGCGTGCAACGAGCAGCGCGGCCCGTGGAGTTCGGGTCAGGTGAGTCTGAACCGGCAGGAATTGAAATACGATGGGTTGAGATCTCTGAACAAGGTGCACGTGAGAAGCACGCGTGCGAGCGAAGCGAGAAGGTCTTTGTCTGCGAAGAGTAGCAAGAGTGGGCGTGAGAAGGTTGTGGGGAAGATCGAGTGCGGGATGAACTTGATCTTCGTGGGGGCTGAGGTGGCACCTTGGAGTAAAACCGGGGGACTTGGTGATGTTCTCGGAGGACTTCCACCAGCTTTGGCTGTAAGTGGATTAACTCATTTATTTATCTCAGCTCTTTTAATTCTTATATTCTTAAGCTATCATTAAACCCTGATTAAATCTAATCAACTCACCACAAGTAAAAAAGAAAGTAAAAAACTGATTTTGTGGGAGAAAATCTAAATTAGATCTGTGAAAGGCATTCCATTGCATCCAGCTCAAAAGCCGAAAACTCTAATGATAGTAAGTACAAATCGAGGAATGGACGGCATAAAATAAAAGTGATTTTATTATTATTATTTTGTCATACGGTCCATGCAACTAATTTCAAGCATTCAAAATAATAATATTGGAAAACTCAGTATTTATTACACCGTAAATATAAAATAAATATTTTTTTCTTCAATAAAACCTTATTATTATTATTATTTTTTTTTTCTTAAATCTGACTTAAAAGAAATCGATTTGAAAAGGCAACGACGTCTGTTTGGAGAAAAGTTCAATCACTTAAGTAGATCTCAAAGAAAGATGAGTCCTGAGTTCACAGAGAGAAACATAAAATTAATATTAATATTAATATTCTTATTTAACGAGTTAAAATTTAATTTTTATATTTATTATTTTCTATAATTTGAATAAAAATAATGTTCAAAAGTAATATACTCTGTATATTTTCATAAAAAAATAGAAAAAAATACCTAATTATATTGTGGAACAGTGTGTATGTGATTATTTTAACTAGATTAATAATTTATCTTTAATATTTTTTGTATTCTTGTATACCTAACATAACATAATAGTAGTTTTGTGGTTAAAAATATTAAATTTTTAAAATATAATTAAGAACAAAATAATAACATAAATATGTATAAAAGTGGGTGTTCTATAATAGATTGTTATAAATTATAAATATAACTTTATATGTAAACTAATACGAGTTTTGAGATTAAAAGAATATAATCAAGAATAAAATAATAACATAGAACGTGTATTCAAATGAAATATTTGAATATATATTGTGGTAGGTTATGAGTTTAACCCGTTTTGTGCTATTTGACAAAGGGACATGGACACCGTGTTATGACAGTGTCACCGCGCTACGACCAATACAAGGATGCATGGGACACTAGTGTGACGGTGGAGGTAACATTTTTTTGTTCTCCTCATGTATCTGTACAAATCTATGTAACTCTTGGTTAACGATTGAACTGTTTCACTCTTTTCTTTTCGTAGGTCAAAGTTGCTGATAGAATAGAAACTGTTCGTTTCTTTCACTGCTACAAGCGAGGTGTTGATCGTGTTTTTGTGGACCACCCATGTTTCCTTGAGAAGGTTATAAACTTTACTTGCCATGAACGTTTCACCAAAAAGAATATTTATAGGATAGAAGACACTATGACACCTTCAAAGTAAACTAAACATTTTTCTTGCATTTTGATTTTAAAAGGTGTGGGGCAAGACCGGTTCAAAACTCTACGGCCCTAGTGCTGGAGTGGATTATGATGATAACCAACTTAGATTCAGCTTGCTATGCCAGGTAACTTCCCCTATAGTTTAACCTGCATAAATTTTTCGCTCATAGGTAATATTAACGAAGTAATTCGCTTCCCTAACTGCTAACACACGCAGTTGTCTGAATCATATCTACACATGCTCCCTTTGTTTCAATTACCTTCAAGGGCCATTTGCAGATTTAATTCGTCATCGCTGATTACATTTATGAGAGCATAGATTTGAATTTACTTTAATATTTGTTGAGTCTGGATATGTCGTTATGAATGTGTTTAACAACTTTCAGGCTGCCCTTGAGGCACCAAGAGTTTTGAACTTGAACAGCAACGAATATTTCTCGGGACCATATGGTATGGCTCTCTGGTTTATTCCTTGATCTTCAATATTCTGTTAAGGAAAACCTTTAAATTTAGTTTACAAGCTTTTTCTGTCTTGGGGCAGGTGAAGATGTGATCTTTATTGCCAATGATTGGCACACTGCCCTTCTTCCGTGCTACATGAAATCAATGTACCAGACCAGGGGGATTTATAGAAACGCAAAGGTGAGGATTTATTTACTTTCTGCACGCTTGTCTTCATCAATCACCATTCATTCTTTCCAGAGAAACTGACTTTCCTTGGCCCATCATTGCAGGTTGCATTTTGCATTCATAACATAGCCTACCAGGGTAGGCATTCCTTTGAGGACTTCCCTCTTCTCAATCTACCTAATGAATACAGGAGCACTTTTGACTTTACTGATGGGTAAAAACTTACGACATTTCCTAAATTTATTATTTGACTTGTACACATCAAACCATGTTAATATTTCTTATGTTTCATTTTCAGGCATCTTAAGCCTGTGAAGGGAAGGAAAATTAACTGGATGAAAGCTGCAATAATAGAATCGGACCTAGTGCTCACCGTAAGTCCATATTATGCCCAGGAACTTGTTTCCGGAGAGGATAGAGGTGTGGAATTGGACAATATAATTCGCAAAAGTGGCATCTCCGGTATCGTGAATGGCATGGATAATCGGGAGTGGAATCCACGAACTGATAAATTCATAGATATACACTTCGATACAACAAGTGTAAGCGTTATCTTCCCTGTTATTAAATATGGTTTGCTCAATGATATGGAATTTTGGAGCATAGAAATAAGCACTTCCTTATCAAACTGCCATGTTAGGTCACGGAAGCAAAATTCCTGCTGAAAGAGGCCCTTCAGGCAGAGGTTGGCTTACCTGTAGACAGGGATATCCCTCTGATAGGCTTCATTGGTAGACTTGAAGAGCAGAAAGGTTCAGATATTCTTGTGGAAGCTATCCCAAAGTTCATTGACCAGAATGTTCAGATCATAATTCTTGTAAGTGTCTTGATTCAGTCATTGCTGTGGTATTAATAATAATTACTAATGCTTTTCTTCTTCAGGGAACTGGCAAAAGTAGCATGGAGAAGCAGATTGAGCAACTAGAGGAAATTTATCCGGAGAAGGCGAGAGGGATAGCAAAATTCAACGGTCCCTTGGCTCACAAGATTATTGCTGGATCTGACTTCATAGTGATACCAAGTAGATTTGAACCCTGTGGTCTAGTTCAGCTGCATTCTATGCCATATGGAACGGTAGAGACTATTAGCCTCTTTTTCTCTATTTCCTTCTCATCTAACATTTTCTGAGTCTAAACAATAAATGTTTGCGACAGGTGCCAATAGTTTCTTCCACCGGTGGACTCGTTGACACCGTTAAAGAAGGGTATACTGGATTCCACATGGGTGCATTCGACGTAGACGTAAGTAGAAACATAGTGCTGTTTTTTATTTGATGGAGGAGCAAATCTGAAAGATTGCTACTGGGTTTTTCTGTAGTGTGAAGCTATTGATCCTGATGATGTGGAAAAGTTATCAACCACCGTAAAGAGAGCCCTTGAAACTTATGGTACACCAACCATGAAAAACATTATCCAGAACTGCATGGCCCAAGACTTTTCATGGAAGGTAAGTATCTGTGAAACGTTTGCTTTTCTCATAAAAATAAAATTGTACATTGAGGCAAATTCTGTTTATGATTATGATACAGGGACCAGCCAAACAATGGGAAAAAGTGCTGTTGAGCCTAGACGTTGCTGGAAGTGAAGCTGGAATTGATGGTGATGAGATTGCTCCTCTTGCAAAGGAAAACGTGGCCACTCCTTGAGCACCACCATTAAGATCCATTTTCTGAATATGATCATGGACGAGGGGTTAGCTAATAATTGCCAGCAGTGTGATTATAAACTAAGCCACCTTCACGTACCGTTTCTAACGAAGGGGCGGAACTTCTTCAATTTCAAGCAAAGTATCAATCTAACATAAAGCTTTTCCATAAGCAAGGTCTTGCATCAAGGAAATTTGAAGTACCTGAGTTTTATAAGTTTAAATGCAGCGTAAGGTGAATAAATGTCAATGTATGCTTCCAAATCTTTGGAAGGATATGTCATCTTTTTTATTTTCAGATACCGTTCTTTATGTACATTGCAAATTAAATAAATAGTATGTTTGCAAGCATCTGAGATTAACGTGTTTACATGGATTTTGGTTTCCTTGCGGTTTACTTTTAGTATATACATAAAGAATTTGACCATAAATTTCGATTGTTTTAAAGAAATAATCATTCATTTTTTAAACTTTTAAAAAAAATAATAATTGTTTTCAATGTTTGACGACTAGAATGCATGTGAGACGAAGAAAACGAATTGCAGTTTTCCTAGTTTCAATATTGAATCACTGTCCGAGCTCAATTATATGGGATAACATAAGAAAACATCTACGACCACAATCTGCACATAGGTGGATTTGTCTCTGTCTAAATCCTTGGCCAGATTTGATCATTATATTATAAGAGTAGAGTAATAATGGCAAAATGATGAACCATATTAAAAAAGAAATAGTAACAAATATGATATTTTATTCTTCCTTTATATTTTTTAATCATATGCTAATATTTCTTTCCTAGTCACTTTTTAATTTTTTAAAATTTTGTGATTCGTTTATTTCTTTTGTGCCATAGCAGACAAATAAGGGTAGGCCTTTTTTGTTTTGTAATAATAAAAAGAAGGGTGTAGCTTAAGTCTCGTAGAATCTTGGCTGTAAAGTTATGCATCAAAAACGAAAGGCGTCAGTTTCCAGTTTCCCAGAGGTTGGGTGTGGGAAATGTTGATCACGTAAATGTGAAAGTGAAAGTAAAGTTGTGAGGAACCATTGATTGGGTTCCTCTATTTATATTAATGAATTTGATGGTAGTATGGTCGTGTATCTCAAACTAGTCTAAAGTTAGACCTAACTTGCAAGTCACATGATATTGTTACTAGGCAAAAGCATCTAAATAGTGTAATTTGATTTCTTAAAATGGAATTTATTTTATTAAAATTGTGTGAAAAATAAACAATTCTAGCTAACAAAAGTAGAGAAGTAGAGAGAAATACACGACTTTTGATGTGAGAAAACAGAACTAAAATATCCTATATTACACAATTTCAGTTAACTATTTCAAATTTAAAAAAAAAATAAAGTTACATTATTTATGTTAATAAATTATTTGTAAAGTATTTAAAAATGGATTCAGTTTCTTGTTACATGTCATATTTTTATATATTTGAATAGTTTGTGAAATGTATAAAAGTTTTTGACATTTTTGAAATAAAATATAAAGCGACTTTTAAAATCAAAATCTTCGCCTTCATTATTTTAACCAAAATTGTATCGAGTGTGTATTAGTACTATTATTTTAAGGTTGAGTAAAATTGTCCAAACCCCTCTCTACTTCTATGCAACTCTATCTTGAAATGGAATTCTTATGACACGATTTCTATTATGATAAAACAAAAAATTGTACCATTTTGATAGTTACATAAAAAAATTTACACCATGTTGATATTTTTGTCACTGTTACTAACTTTTTTTCTCTATTAGATTGCTTAACAAAAGGTTTGTGCTTGAAATGTGAACTTTGGAGAGGATGGAACACCTAATGTTAAGTAGGATTAAGCAAGTAAAGTAAAAAAATAAAATCTAAAAATCTAAAATAGGTGAATAATCTTAACCATTAGTGTTTATAGTGTAATAGAAGACATTATTCTCGCTATGAAAAGAAATTCTCACAAATATGCATTCAAATAATTTTTATGATAATAGTTAAACATTCAAATCATAAATATTCCTAATTAACTTAAATATGTTGAAACTTTTAATTATAATAAGTATTAACATTATTAATTATTCATAGTGATGTGGGTTTTATAAAAAAAAAGTATTAATATTTTTAATTATTTTCAATAATTATATATAATTAAATGCGTGTATAAAGAAAATTATTAACTGTACAACTTAGATTTAAGTTAGAATATATAATTGTATTATCAATTGACATACATTACGATTGATTAGTCAGATATTTACCCAGTAAAATAAAAGATATGTGGAGCAAAAACTATTTCCAGCCCATTAGGGTATGGCCCCCTGTAAAGGATACCCGGGATCCTTGAAAAAATAATAGACTTTTACCATTTATTTTTCACCTTCATATTTTATATATCATTGCATAATAAATGAGATTTAAGCACATTTTATATATTATTGCATAAAAAAATGAGATTTAAGGTTTAGAGGTGGGATCTCCAACATGTTAAAGACTTTTAAATTCGTATATATTATTAAGATTAGTTCTAATACTTGAAAGATTAATTATAAACTTATTTTTAATGGGTGTAGAGTTTTCTTAAGTGTTTAACTTATCCAACATAACTCATTAGGTTTATAGACATAACATTACCCGTTAACATTTCACTCAAATTTCACCCAATCAAAACTGAGGGATAATTTAGAATAATGATCATTTATTGGTTTATGCTTGTTACTGAGATTAATTTCCACCCTGTAAATCGAATTTTTTTAATGAAAATATGAGCATTTATCTGGCTTGGTTACGAAAAAGCAAGCATACATAGATGAGGAGGAGGGTTCCACGAGGAAGCATCATGTTCCCCTTCTTTCTTCTTTCTAAATAAGCGAATTTGTTGCACCCATCTTTCCGCGTGTCTCCCTTCCCATACTTTTTTCCGGGGAATCTTTTTCCTTTATCTATCATCATTTTTTTTTTCCCATTTTCTCTCTAACTTAAAATATCTATCACTCACCTCCTCTCTCTGTCTCTGTCTGTTCCGCAATCTATTCAACCCTGTTGAGACACTCTCACTCACCAAAACACTACTTACTGTCAACTCCCTTCACTCTAAGCGCCCACACTAATTCTCTTCACATTCCTAATTTAACTAAAGATCCATGGAGGACCATTCTGCATTACCTCGCTTCTTCTTCATCTTCTTCATCACCAGTAAGTTAATTAACCAACGCCAATTCATAACCATTTTTTCATTTTTTTTTATCGGAATGGAAACTCACAATGCTGTTCTTCTGTAGCTGTAGCACATTTTGCAACGACCGCTCTGTCGATTGGGATAAACTACGGTCAAATCGCGAACAATCTTCCCTCACCGGACGACGCGGTGGCGCTGGTGAAATGCATCGGAGCAACCAAAGTGAAGCTCTACGACGCAGATCCGCGGGTTCTGAAAGCGTTCGCGAACACCGGAGTGGAAGTAATGGTAGGTCTGGGCAACGAGTACTTGTCCAGAATGAAAGATCCAACCAAGGCGCAGGCATGGATCAAAGCCAACCTACAACCCTACCTCCCAGCCACTAAAATCACCTCAATCTTCGTCGGGAACGAGGTTCTCACCTTCAACGACACTTCCCTAACCTCCAACCTCCTCCCAGCCATGCAGAGCGTGCACACCGCGCTCCTCAACCTCGCCCTCGACAAACAAATAACCGTCACCACCACGCACTCCCTAGCCGTCCTCCAAACCTCCTATCCTCCTTCGGCCGGAGCCTTCAGTCCCGACCTCGCTCCTTGCCTGGCTCCCATCCTCAGCTTCCAAGCCAAAACCGGATCTCCCTTCCTCATCAACGCTTACCCTTATTTCGCCTACAAGGCCAACCCCAAACAGGTTCCCTTGGACTTCGTGCTCTTCCAACCCAACAAGGGGATGGTGGACCCCTCCAGTAACCTCCACTACGATAACATGCTTTTCGCGCAGATCGACGCCGTCTATTCCGCTTTGGACTCTTTGGGCTACGGGAAGTTGCCGGTTCACATTTCGGAAACCGGTTGGCCTTCCAAGGGGGATGAAGACGAAGCCGGTGCCAACCTGGACAACGCGAAGAAGTACAATGGGAATCTCATTAAGATGGCTATGAGTAGCAGCAAGAAGGGCACCCCTTCCAGGCCCAACTCCGATTTGAACATTTACGTTTTCGCTCTGTTTAATGAGAACATGAAGCCCGGCCCAACTTCCGAGCGAAACTATGGGCTTTTTAAGCCCGATGGCACCCCTGCGTACCCCCTCGGCTTCTCTCTGGCTTCTGCGCCAATCGACGCCGTCAATAACAGTACCGGTGCTGGCACGCCGCCGCGGCCACCCACCTCCTCCACCGGATATTTGTCCATTTCCTCTGCTTCCTATCTGGTTAGTTACACTAACTCCACTACTGCTTTCTACTTATTATAACTAGTGTTATTAAGCTGGAAATATCATAATAGGAGCTAATTTCATTCCTTATTTAGCTTTATTTTAATTAATTCTTTGCTTCTTATATGTGACAATTTTTTATTTTAGTTTTCGTGCGTTTTAGGTTTTGTTCAAACAGGTTTTGTTTTTATGTTTTAGTCTGCTTAGTTTTATGAGATTGAAAGTATATCACAGAAGACATAAAAAATAAAATGCAGAAGAAAATGTTTGTATAAAAATTAAGATGCAGATATATATATATATATATTTATATATATATATATATATATATAGTATATTAAAATAAAAGGTTGATAAATGTATTAAATCAAATGATTCATTAAACTAAAAAATATTTAGCCTAACTTCAGTTGAGGTTCTAGTTTTGGTAAGACAGAAGATGTTTTCGGGATTATCAAATGAAATTGTTGATTTCGCGTAGACCAATGTTTCTTTGTTCCTGAGTATGATCTTGCTATCTAGTTTTTAGGTGTTTATAATTCTAATCTAGAGGCTCTACCGAGGTAAGTTTATTAGTTGAAAAATATATACAAGTTAATTTTTTTTACACAATATTTATTAGACAATTGTGAATGGAAAAGGTTATTATATCGATAATGAATAAAAAGTTATTTATGCAATAATTTTAAAATTAAATAATATAAAAATAAAAATTTAGCAATAAATTTATCATATTTTATTTATTGAACTTATCATGTTTGATTTGTGATGGAAAGTAAAAAGATAATTATTTTGAAGTTATATATTCATTTTAATCCCAAGTTGGTGTCGTTTTCTTTTTTTTTCTTTATTTGCCTACTTTTATAATATTTTTCAATGGCACTTTTGTTTTTGAACTTTTCAACTAACTAGTTAGTTTTTTTTACTCACAATATAGCCGTTACTGTAATAACGTTGATGTTTGGTTCGGTTTGGGACAGGAGAGATGTTGTTTAGTGGGTTCGGTTCTGGTGACGGTGGTGTTGATTTTTTTGGAGTTTTGAGGATATTTAAGTGCAGAATCCAAAGAAAGACAGGGGGGCATGGCAATGGGGAGAGAGCAGACGCAGAGTGAGAAGGGAGTAAAGGTAAACCCCAAAACACAAGCTAAGTTATATATATATATACATGTATATATATATATATATATATATACATATATATATATATATATATATATATATATATATATATATATATATATATTTTTTTTTTTTTTTCTTTTTTATTTATATATTTTTTCTCTTTTTATATAGATAATCTAATACTTTCATCTT